>Ga0180009_10000774_pt1 | contig 41532 bp, 48 predicted proteins | sample OS_PC_MetaG_FD_123537 | JGI IMG/M metagenome (GOLD analysis project Ga0180009, IMG submission 123537) | Groundwater microbial communities from the Aspo Hard Rock Laboratory (HRL) deep subsurface site, Sweden - OS_PC_MetaG | ecosystem: Environmental > Aquatic > Deep subsurface > Groundwater...
AAGCTGAGGTGAAAGGATGAAACCGATAGAAATTTTTGAGAATATTTATGATGTTGGCGTCAATGATTGGAATATTAGAGATTTTCACGGTTATTCCACCTGGTTGGGCTCGAGCTACAATGCATTTTTGATTCTCGATGAAAAAATCACCCTCATCGATACGGTCAAGAGTGAATTTGCGGATGCCATGCTCCGAAATATTGCCGACATTGTTGATCCCGGAAAAATAGATATTGTCATCAGCAACCATACCGAAATGGATCATTCCGGCAGCCTGCCTAGGATCATGCATCGTGTGGGAGAAGATAAGCCGGTTTACTGCTCCAAAATGGGCTTGAAGAATCTTGCCGCCCATTTCGGTTCCAACTTGAACTACCAGGCCGTTGAAAACGGGAGCAACCTGTCCATCGGCAAGAATACCCTCACCTTTCTTGAAACCCGGATGCTACATTGGCCGGACAGTATGTTTACCTATCTCAATGAGTCCAAGATATTGTTTTCAAGTGACGCGTTTGGTCAACATTATGCCGGGTTTGAAAAATTCGATGATGCCATGAGCGATGACATCATGCCCCATGCAAAAAAATATTATGCCAATATCCTTCTGCTTTATTCCCCGCTTATCCTCAAACTGGTACAAAAAGTCACGGAACTGGGAATAGAAATCGACATGATCTGCCCGGACCACGGTATCATCTGGAGAAAAGATCCGGGAAAAATTATCGATGCCTATGTCCGATGGAGCGAGCAGAAGCCGAAGAAAAAGGCTGTCGTCATTTACGACACCATGTGGCACAGCACGGAAAAGATGGCAGATGCCGTTGCCTCAGGAATCGCTTCGGAAGGGGTATCCGTACGGCCCATGCACTTGAGAAAATGGCACCGCAGCGATGTGATGACCGAAGTGCTGGATGCCCGCGGAATTATTATCGGCTCTCCCACGCTCAACAACGGTCTGTTCCCGACGGTTGCCGATTTCCTGACCTATATGAAAGGACTGAAACCCCTGAACAGGATCGGTGCGGCATTCGGATCCTACGGTTGGAGCGGTGAAGCGGTGGAACTGATCAAACAACAGATGGCAGAAATGAAATTCGACGTCATGGAACCGAACCAGAGGATCCAGTATGTACCGGATCAAACCGGATTGGAATCGTGTTACGCGTTCGGCAAAGAGCTGGGAAAAACCATCAGCGAGGGTTTATAAGTCCGTCTATATCCATGAAAATACCGGTTGTCGATCTCAGCGAATGCATTCTCTGCGGCATCTGTATTGAAGTATCCCCTGCGGTGTTCAAGATGAATGATGCCGGATTTATTGAAGTCCTTCAATCGGATGACTACCCGGAGGATGAAGTGGACGAGGCCATAAAGAACTGTCCCACAAATTGTATCTACTGGGAAGAATCATAGAAAATATGAAGTAGTGGAATACTGGAATGATGGATAATTCATCGGATGTGACCGTTGAGGCCTTATGTCCAGCAGAGCCCTGAAAATCCGGCTCCGAAACCTACTCTCTCAACCAAATCAAACCGAGGCTCACCACCGTGTCCTTGAAATGCCGCTACAGCAGGTGGTGAGTCCGCTCTTTTCTTTCTTATATGCCGGTGATGACATCATCAAATGGCATGCCGTTAGCCTATTGGGACTGGTAGTAGCCGAAATCGCAAATACAAACCTGGAAGCCGCCCGTGTTGTCATGCGGCGTCTCATGTGGAATCTGAACGACGAATCCGGTGGGATTGGCTGGGGCTCGCCGGAAGCCATGGGAGAAATCATGGCGCAGCACCGGCAACTGGCCCGGGAATACGGCAGCATTTTAGTTTCATACATTCGAGAGGACGGCAATTATATCGAACACGAAATCCTGCAAAGAGGGGTATTGTGGGGTCTGGGGCGGCTGGCCCGTAACCGCCTGGAATCAATTCCCGATATCGCTCCGTTACTGATTCCTTTTCTTACATCTCAAGACCCGTTCCTCCGGGGGCTGGCAATATGGATCGCCGGAGCCCTCCCCTCCCCGCTCATGGCGCCTTACCTCAAAAAACTTTTAAATGATGATACCATTATAAAAATCTATCTTGACGGGCAACTCACAGAGCATTCAATCAGTGGCCTGGCAAGAGACGCACTATCCATCTTGCCGGATTGACACTCATATTTTTTACTGCCATAGTTTACTGGTGCAAAATGTCTGTCATCGCTAAGCGCTAAACATACTAAATTAGTATAGCAAATCGCCATGACCGAACCCACTTTACCGAAATCGGATTGGCTGTCGAAACTGCTCACCACAGCCCTTAAAGGGCCGCTCCCTCTGCTATTGTTATTGGGTGCCCTCCTGGTCGGGGCTGTGTCGCTGGTAATCACACCACGGGAAGAAGAGCCGCAAATCATCGTCCCCCTGGCGGATGTGCTGGTATCCGCACCCGGACTCGGTGCAAAACAGGTGGAACGCCAGATCGCCACGCCCTTGGAAAAGCTGCTCTATCAAATTGATGGCGTTGAGTATGTCTACTCCATGTCCAGAGCCGAGCAATGTGTTGTAACCGTCCGTTTTTTTGTGGGAGAAAATCGTGAAGACTCGTTAATTAAGATCTACAACAAAATATTCTCCAATACCGACCGCATTCCAAAAGCCGTTGAATCCTGGGTCGTTAAACCCATTGAAATTGATGATGTTCCGATTATCGTCGCAGTGCTGTGGAGTGAAAACCCGACGTTAACCGGTGACCACGAATTAAGGAGGCTTGCAGAAGAAATAGAACACGATCTGCAGTCCATCAAAAACACCAATCGGCTTGAGGTCACCGGTGGTCGTCCCAGAGAGATACGGGTTGAACTGGATCCGAAGGCATTGGCCGCGCGGCAAACGGCGCCTTTGGAGGTGGCGTGGGCCATCGATGTATCCAACAAATTGCTGCCGGCCGGTAATATTCAAATTTTAGACCAGGAATTTGTGGTTGAGGCCGGAGACTTCATCAAAAACGCAGAAGATTTAAGAAAACTGGTCATCAATGTCGTGGACGGCGTGCCTGTTTACCTGAGAGATATTGCGAAGGTAATCGATGGGCCAGCCGAGCCGGACAGTTACACCTGGATCGGCTTCGGCCCGGCATCCGACCGATTGCAGAAATACCCGGATGACTATCCGGCAGTTGCGATATCTGTGGCTAAGCAGAAAGGAGCCAATGCCGTATGGGTAGCACGCGAAGTGGAGGACTATTTTGAAAAGCTCAAAAAAGAGATTTTTCCTCCCGAAGTCAATTTTCGGATTATTCGAAACTATGGGCAGACCGCAGATGACAAAATCAACAACCTCGTTTCGAGCCTCTTCGTTGCGGTGCTCACGGTAGTCAGCTTTATCGGGCTCTTCTTGGGTTGGCGCGCTGCATTGGTGGTCGGATTGGCGGTTCCGATTTGCTACGGGATCACGCTGGGTCTTGACCTTTTTGCCGGTTACACCATCAACCGCGTAACGTTGTTTGCCCTCATCCTTGCTCTCGGCTTGCTGGTGGATGACCCCATAACAGGGGTCGACAACATCGAGCGCTTTATGCGGACCGGCCAACATACGCGTCGCCAGGGCGTGATCCTGGCCATGTCCGAAATCCGGGGCGCATTGATCATGTCCACCATCGCCATCATTTTCGCCTTTGCTCCCCTTTATTACATCACCGGGATGATGGGTCCGTATATGGCCCCCATGGCGTTTAATGTACCGGTGAGTGTGGTGGTCAGCACGGTGGTCGCATTCCTAATTACCCCCTGGCTGTCATATAAACTGATCAAACCGGCCAGGCAAAAATCCGAATATGACATCACCAAAACCCGACTGTACCGATTCTACGAATCTTTGCTGAAACCGTTGATTCGCACCCACGGGCGTTCATGGGTGTTTCTTGCGGTCATCGCATTACTCTTATTGATCTCAATGGTACTCCCCGTACTGCGGCTTGTCCCCCTTAAACTGCTCCCATACGATAACAAGGATGAGTTTCAAATCATCGTGAACATGCCGGAAGGCACCACCCTTGAACGCACCCAGGGGACGGTAGCGGCGTTCGGTCAATATTTACGTAACGTTCCGGAAGTAAATGAATACACCGCATTTGTGGGTGTGCCGTCGCCAATGGATTTCAATGGGATGGTACGGCATTACTATCAGCGCCAGGGGGCTCACTATGCAGATATCCGGGTAACACTGGCCCAACGACAACGCAGGGCGCAACAATCCCATTCGATTTTGTTGCGCATCCGGAAGGATCTGGAACGGATCGCACATTCAAATGACGCACGCATCATGCTGGTTGAAGTACCGCCCGGGCCGCCGGTGATTTCGACCATAACCGTTGAGCTGTACGGCAAAAAGGCGACGCCGTATGCGGCTCTTCAAAATGCCGCAGAAATATTGGAAAACCGCCTGAAGCAGGAGCCCTTTGTAGTGGATGTGGACACATCTGTGGGTGACGATCAACAAAAAATGATATTCGTGCCGGATAAAGAGAAAGCCGCATTATCCGGGATCGGAACCGAAGACATCGCTCAAACCATCCGCCTCGCCAACAACGGCATGGTAACGGGATTCATGCAGATCCCGAGAGAAGTGAACCCCTTGCCCGTGGTGTTGCGACTCCCCATAGATATCAGAAGCTCACCCGGCGCACTTTCGGATTTGCACGTTAAAGGAAGGCCGGGAATTACCAAGATTCGGGAAAAAGCCGGTATACGCGATGCTCCACAACCCATCGTCTCCATGGCTGAAATCGGCGGTTTTCAAAACCGATTGCAGGACAAGGTCATTCACCACAAAAACCTTAAGCCCGTTGTATATGTTTTTGCAGATGTGGCGGGTCGGACACCGGCTGAGATCGTGTTAGACGTGGCCGGTGATCTAAATGCAAAACCGGACGAAATTCAACCGGTTCCGGTTGAAAGTCGAACGCATTTTAAACCGGGCGGCGGGATTTCATGGTCTTTGCCCGATGGTGTTCGAGCCGTATGGAACGGCGAGGGGGAGTGGAAGATCACGTTAAGCGTGTTTCGCGATCTCGGCATCGCATTCGGAGTCGCACTGTTGGGGATCTTCATTGTTCTTCGTATACAGACCGGGTTGTCCGCCATTACGGGAATCATTATGTTGGCTATTCCACTCTCTGTTCTCGGTATTATGCCGGGATTCTGGTTGTTGAATCAGATGGGTGAACGCGTGGTAAACGGATATCCGAATCCGATTTTATTCACTGCAACAGCCATGATCGGTATGATTGCATTGGCGGGAATAGTGGTTCGCAATTCGCTGATCCTAGTAGAATTCATCCACATGGCGCTACGCCAGGGTATCGGCTTGCAAGAAGCGCTGATTCGAGCGGGTGCGGTGCGCATGCGGCCGATCTTCCTAACCGCAGGAACGACATTGCTCGGCAACCTGGTAATCACCCTGGATCCGATTTTCAGCGGGCTGGCTTGGGCAATCATATTCGGTATCGCAGCATCCACGCTGTTTACCCTAATGGTCATTCCCATACTCTATCACCTGGTATACGGAAATAAACCCGGCCATGGACTGCCGCCGAAAGAGGAAATGGAATCGTGAAAACATTAATAAAATTAACGGGATCCGTTGTTGTACTGGCAATGCTGGGTGTGGTGATGGCGTACCTGGCAGGTTTTTTTGAAACCAAGATTCCGGTTGACTTTCGCGGTGTTGTTCCTTCCACAGTCGATGGTCAAATCATCAAGGTGGAAGTCACAACCGAACCGCTCATAGAAAAAGCCGCCGGAACCGTTCGGGCCAAAGTGGAGACGGTGATTTCACCTTTGGTAACCGCCAGGATATCGTCCATATCGGTCCGATCCGGAGACCAGGTAAAAAAGGGAGCGGTTCTGGTTCAACTCGATTCCCGCGAGCTGAAAGCCCGTGTGGATCAAGCGCATCAGGAAATGATTGCCGCCAAAGCCAGATATGACCAGGCAGAAAAGGAATATAAGCGGTTTCAGAATATTTATAAAGCAGGCGGCGGCGCGGTTTCAAAATCAAAACTGGATCAGGTCGAATCGGTGTATACAGCTGCCCGCGCAGAACTCACACGAGCGCGTCGCCAGGAAGATGAAGCGGAAACCGCACTCAGCCACAGCACGCTGAAAGCTCCTATATCAGGACGGGTGGTGGAGCGCTATGCCGAACCCGGGGATACGGCCGGACAGGGTGTGCCGCTGCTCCGGTTGTATGACCCCGACAGTCTGCGTCTTGAAGCGAGTGTCAGAGAATCGGTGGCATCCAAACTCTCAAAGGCACAACGCCTGACCACCGAAATCGATGCCATTGACAAACGGTTCACATCCGTCTTGGATGAAATCGTACCGTCAGCGGACCCCGGCTCCCGCTCGTTTCTTGTAAAGGTCGACCTGAAAGATAAATCAGGGTTATTTCCGGGGATGTTCGGCAGGCTGTTGATTCCAATAGGCCAAACAAAAAAAATCTATGTCCCGATTGAAGCCGTCACCCGTGTGGGCCAGCTGGATTTTGTAATCGTGAAATCGGAAAAAGGCCCCACCCGCCGTTATGTTCGCTTGGGTACTGCAGAGGACGATCGCGTCCAGGTCGTCAGCGGCTTGTCCCAAGGTGAAGAGATTTTAGTCCGCCGCCATAAGTAATGGAAGATATAGTTGAAATTCCTTTCTGATCCAAACAGCTTTAAGTAATCGAGAGATCGTTGAGTTTATACCCCGAAACCCGATAAAGATCGAAGCTTACTTGGCCGCTACCACCGGACACTTGGCTTCAAGAATAACATACTGCGCGGTGGATCCGAAAAGCAATTTTCCCACTTTGGATCTTTTTTTAACACCGATAACGATTTCGTCAATCGCGTTTTCATTTGCAAATTGAACCAAACTTTCCCCGGGTTGAAGATCATTAACCAAAACGCGAACTTCACAGGGGATATCCGCTTTCTCAAAATGGTTCTTGATTTCATTGAGTTGACGATCTGACTCCTCCATTCGATCCATGTCGTCAAGTTTTACGTCATGGGATTGAGTCACTGCTGTAACCACGAAAATTTGGGCATTAAATGCTTTGGCATGATCTTCAGCAAGCTTCAATACCCCCCTGGCAATATCTGTTCCATCGAACCCCACCATTATTTTCATAGCAACCCCCATAATTAAACGTCTCGAGAATTCTACAACTTGTTGAAAACAAATTAGTTTTTTGAGGCCTCGAGTTTTGCCTCATCTATGGAATAATGGAATGGTGGAATATTGGAACGTTGAATTATTGCGAAGTTTATCATTTTTAATTCTTCCATCAACTGAAATGAATACCAACAAGCCATTATCCCATCTTCGCAGAACCCATTATTCCATTGTTCCAGTATTCCATTATTCCAATTGTGAGCGAAGCGAATTAAATTCAATCATTAGTGAATTCGATTGAATGTGTCAAGAAAAGGAAGCGGTATATGTCAGAAAATCGATGGCAAAGAATAAAGCGCCAGGTTCAAGGTTCACGAATCGTGTGTCGCGAGACGACTTGCAGTTATTCATCCTGTCAAATAATCTTCGAATTCAACTATGCAGGTATGAAGCGCAGCGAAGACCGCCTCGGTGATTCTCATGCGATCAACCTTGACAAAAGCTATTATTAGATTATATTGAATTTTATGATTTTTCAGATAATTCTGAATATTCTGATTTAGGAGGACATTGTGACAAACTCAAAAACCAAAGACGATCGGAATTCCAAATCCCCTCTGTGCGACCCGGGAAGCTGTAAAGTAGAAGCTTTGGTGGCAATGGATGCTCGGGGGCAGGTCGTTCTGCCCAAGAATGTTCGTGAAAAGGCCGGATTCAATGGGGGTGATAAGCTGGCGGTCGTGTCCTGGGAGCGGAATGGAAAAGTCTGCTGTATCACCCTTCAAAAAGCCGATGATCTTGAAACCATGGTAAAGAATTCCCTCGGTCCCATACTAAAACAAATTTTAAGTTAGAGGCGTATTGAAATGGAAGATATTCGAGATGTGGTGAGAGATAAGTATGGCGAAATAGCGAAAACAAGGACCTCCTGTTGCGATCCCGGCAATTCTTGCTGCGGCAGTTCAAACCGGGCCGATCATGCCGGTAAAGGAATCGGGTATTCAGACCAGGAACTCGGATCCATTCCCACGGATGCGAATTTAGGACTGGGATGCGGCAATCCCACCGCCCTTGCAGCATTACGAGATGGGGAAGTGGTGGTTGATCTGGGTTCAGGCGGCGGAATCGATTGTTTTCTGGCCGCCAAACAGGTCGGCAAAAGCGGCAAAGTGATCGGAGTAGATATGACAGCAGATATGATCAGCCTGGCACGGAAAAACGCTGAAAAGGTCGATGCCGAAAATATTGAGTTTCGGCTGGGAGAGATCGAAAACCTTCCGGTAGCCGACAATACCGCAGATGTTGTCATTTCAAACTGCGTGATCAACCTCTCGCCTGATAAACAGCGGGTTTTCAGTGAAGCCTACCGGATTCTAAAATCAGGAGGTCGGATGATGGTTTCCGATATCGTTCTGCACAAAAAGATCCCGGATGAGCTTGAAAAAAGCGTTAACGCCTATGTGGGTTGTGTTGCGGGGGCCATGCTGAAAACCGATTATTTAAAAGCGATCGCCGATGCAGGGTTTGAAGAGATTAACATAATGGGAGAAGACTGTTTCGGGTCTTTTGGCGAAACTCTCGATCCCTATGTTCAATCTCTGGCAAAGGAATCGAATCTCAGCATCGAAGAGCTGAGGGAATTCGGAAAATCAGTGGTGTCCATCAAAATCGAAGGGATTAAGAAATAACATATACAGACCATTTTGTCCGGAAGCGGCGGAAGGTTTACTGGTCCTCATTTGGGAATCTCATAGCTGCCATCGAGACGATCCAGCATCTCTTCATATCTTCGATCCAACGCATCCAATTCCTGCCTGTAATCCTGACGACTCAGCTCTCCCTTCTGCAATCGTCGATCCAGCGCGCTCTTTTCCATATCATACCATTTTTCGGGATCAAAATTATAGGTCATATCGCTTGCCTGCAAATAATGGTTAAGGGAAGCTGATTCCTCAATCGTTTAGGAAAAACCGCCACTTACAGAACATGTCATCAGGATGCGGGTCCGGGGGGGCAAACAGGCATTCCACTGAAATTCGTTCATCAATTTCCCTTGAAAATCCCTCAAATTCAAGCTTGTGCATATCCTTGCACACATACTCGCCCAACCCGCGTCTTATCCGTGCCTCCTGCGTCGGGCAGGACGGAACCGAAATTATCAATTCATCCCGGCTTTCCGTAAAATCATACCCCACGAGAATGCACCACGGGAAATACCGCATGGCCTTGACCAATCCCTGGAGTCCCTTCTCTTTGACTCCGAATTGGCTGACGATATCTTTTGCCGCCATGCCGGCGATCCGTCCCCACACCTGCTCGTTGAGTTTTTCGGCGGTCTGTTGATCGAACCGTTCGGTCACGTATATAAACCAGAACGCATCCACAACCCGGTACTGCCACAGAAGGAATTCAAGGTAATTGCGTAGCTCCGGTTCTTTCATGTCTTTAAAAATCGTCAAATCCATCGGTCGATCCATATTCAGCCCCTTTCCCGTTTCAATCGAATAACTCCCGGTGCACATTCCCAACCTTCAACTCAGAACCCTCAATTTCCATGGCACACCTCTTCATGCTGAAATTTTATCTTGAACCGATTTCCAATGTCAATGTCGGCACTTTCCGTCTCCTTTTTATCCTTGTTTTGTTACATAGGGACAAATCTTGACCAAAATTCAATTTTGGTAAGTTTTCTCACACTTTTCAGAAACGCGTGGTGGAATTCGGCGAATGGCTATGTAAGGCGGTCTTGAAATATGTCCCCCACCGTCAGTGGGTTTTCAGTATTCCAAAACGGCTTCGAATCTATTTTATGTTCGATCGCAGTCTTCTTACAAAACTGAGCCGGTGCGCATGGAAAGTACTGAACCTATATTTGACGCAAGCCGTACCCTATGACGATGCCAACGCTGGTGCTGCAGTCGCTGTGCAAAGCTTTGGCGATTTCCAAAATTTCCATCCCCATCTACATGTTCTCGCCACCGATGGTTGCTTTTACAACGACGGCGCTTTCATGATCTGTCCTCCCCTCAAAACCACAGAGCTTGAAGAAGTTTTCCGACATGAAGTGTTCAAAATGCTTAAAGCTGAGGGTAAAATAAATGACACGGTGATCGAAAACATGCTCAATTGGCATCACAGCGGCTTTAACGTTTATTGCGGTAACGCCATTTGGCCTCACAATGAAGAGGGCCTTGAGAATTTGGCGCGCTATATCATCCGTGCGTCATTTTCTCAAGAACGGATGACATATATTACAACCGATGATTCCCCCGATGGCACTGCAAAAGTGATATACGAATCGAAAGACGGCAAGACCTCAAAAACCTTCGATGCCCTCGATTGGTTGGCTCAGCTTATCACCCATATCCCCAACAGGGGGGAAAAACGGGGTCGCATCTTAAATATTAATTATTCAAAACAAACAGTTAATAATTAAGACCCTATATGGTTCTCGCCCGATGATTTCAGACCGCGCATCCGGATCATCCCTCACGTTTCCCTGTTCAACCCCTATGGTCGCCGATCTCGGATATGCATCACCCACGGCGATCGAAACCGACGGAACGATGAGGAGAGAAGTGATAAGGAAGATATATGGGATGTAGCGAATCATCACTTTAAGGTGATTCACGGAAACACTTCATCGCAATCCGTTCCGCCTGCCCTCAAACCGTTTCAAAATGATTTGAGCAGGTTTAACCCTCCGCTTGCAAGGGGGGGCATACTCATCACATACGCCGTCGTGTTCACCGCCTGCTGTGCGGGTCGGGTGACATGAACCACGAGATGCATCCGGTCCGTTTGGAGGATCTCCGGAGCGATCGGGAAAAGAGCGCCCAGGCCCTTGATACCTGCCACTGCATTTGAAAAACCCATCTGCTTCCAGATGCCGTCGTTTTCCTTGGGCACGGCAAAGGTGCCGAGGATGTCCCGGCCGCCTTCGCTCCATCCCCCTTCCTTGTGTTCGATCTGCTTTCCGCCGGACCACCGGGTGTATGTCCAGCTGACCGTCAGCGTCCATTCCCGATAGAGCTCGTATATTTCATAGAGTGTCGGTCCTGCTTTATTGCCGTTGTCGTCCATGAGATAGACGGTTTGAAAGGTGCCCTTGTCAGGGGAGTCGAGTATGGTGGTGCTGATATGAAGCCCCTTTTGGGTCATCTTCCCGCCCACCCTGATTTTCGTTCCGGTTGCCGGATCCGAGAAGGTGCGCTTCATACTATCAGAGCAAGGGTCTTTGGCCAGTTTCGGCGCTTTCTCCGCCTTGTCATCACCGCCGCGGCCGCCGAACACGCCTTTGGTAAGGCCGCTCAGAGCACCGCCAAGCATACCCGTTGCCTGCTCCGCAACCTTCTGCTTCCGGCGCGCGCCTGTTCCGACATCGGCATTCTTGCCGACCGAAACAGGCTGGGCCGCCTTCTCGATAACGGAAACCACGTCCTTATCAAGGGCACATATACCGCCGTCAAGATCCATGGAAACAAGGGACAATGCCCCACTGTCGATCTGAAATGCCCCTGTTTCGCTCGGTACTGATTTTATAGGCGTCATCGACAATTTAACCGGCCACTTATAAGTGATCGTATTCCCAGCTGCCTCTGTCACCTTGACGACCTCAGGTCTGACTATGAAGCCTTCAGGCAGGCTGAGCGTTGCACGCCCTTCAGAATCGGTCCGGGTCTCTCCGATCGACTCCCCTTCCGCCGTCTCTATTTTGACGGTGGCGTCCGGCACGGACCGGCCGCTCTGCGTTACGATCAGATTGCCGGTCACTGCAAACACCGGCGCAGAAAAAAGGACAAAAGATAGGGTGAAAGATGAAACAAGCGCAGAAGTCTTCATTTTCATGTCTCTTCTCCTTTTGAAGTCTTTATCCCAGCTTGAGATTGAACCGCGATTCACGCTTAAAGCCGTTTTCGTGTTCCACAATGAGGCGGAGCGTCCAGGTCTTGGCGCCCTTGAAATGCTGCGGGGCAATGAGCGCAAGCTGTCCGCCTTTGACGGGTGCGGTAATATCATCCGAGACCTTGTTCCATTTTGTCGGATGGTTTCCCTTTCCCGCCGCTATCCAGGCCCGTTTAAAATGATCCGCCATGGCGCGGCCGGAAACCTCGATATGGAACTTCCCCTCCTTTTTTGTTCCGGCAACTTTAAAGATTCGGGAAATCACATAGAAATTCGGGTCCGCACGGAAGGCAGCCTCGGCATCGAGAAGTCCGTAGCCCGTGAACTGGTCCCATCCCGGCACATCGATGTCTCTTGCCGAATGGAGGATCATTCTCGTTGCCTGCATGCCGGAAAGCTCCGGGCTCTTCGAGAGGATGAGCGATGCCACACCACTGACAAAGGGCGCGGAAAAGGATGTTCCGGTGACGCGGTAATAATCCTTGCCCCTGCCTACAAAGGCGGTGCCCGGTTTATAATCCTTCTTCTCGAATTTGAGAAGGTCCGTCCGCTTGGCGCGAAGCGAGAGGATATCGACGCCCGGAGCGGCGATGTCGATACCCGCTCCCCATCCGGAATAGCCAACCCTTTTATCGTCAGGTCCCGTGGCTGCGACCGTGACAACCCCCGGAAGCCCGGCAGGCGAATACTCATTTGTATTCATTCCCTCATTTCCCGCAGCGGCAACAACGACAACCCCTTTGCTCCTCGCATAGCCAACTGCGAGGAGTTCCATGCGGTTGAGGCGCTTTCCGCCGATGCTGATATTGACGACGCGTGCCCCGTTGTTCACGGCATAAATGATGGCCTTGGCGATATCAAAAGCCCAGCCCCTGCCGTTCCACTCCATGGCCTTGATCGGCATAATCTTCGCCCATGGGTTCACTCCCGCAATGCCAATCTTGTTGTTTATCAAAGCGGCAATGATGCCTGCAGTAATCGTTCCATGACCGTTGATATCTCCGATATCGTTGTTGTTATCGACAAAGTTCCACCCATGGACGTCATCCACATAGCCGTTCTTGTCGTCGTCCTCGCCGTTGCCGGGGATTTCCTTCCCGTTTTTCCAGAGCGATTCGGAAATCTCGGGATGGGTGCGGTCAATGCCCGTGTCTATGACCGCAACGATGACAGGCTTTGCTTTGTTTGGCCAGAGCGATTTCTCCTGATCCTCATGGATGGGCCTGAAGCCGATGCGGTGGAGACCCCACTGGTCGAAATAACTCTGACCCCAGCTTCCACGGCTCTTGAACAGGGGATCATTCGGGAATGTTTCAGACTGCTGGATCTTGCGGGGGTCGTCTTCAATTATGAAAGGCTCTAAAGGCTTCGGTTCTTTGAAAAACTTATAGCGAAAAACCATGCCGCTGTCATCCGGTTCAATGCCGAGATCATCATCGTCAAAGGGGGATAACCACTCAAAGACAAACATATCGGCTGTTGTTTCAGTTGCGGCTCCGGCCTTATCTTCTGAAGAAGTTCCCAATTTTTGCTTCTCGCGCCACCAGTCTACTATCATCCATTCTAAGACCAATTCAATCTCTTTACTTTTTTCCAACTCAACCGGGCCTGAACCGCCATTGATAATAACGATCGGCTGAAGATACGGGACAACACTCTCGATTTTTATATCTTCTTCCGTCTCTTCTTCTGTCTCTGTCGCATCCAATCCACTTGATTTCCGATGCTCTATCAAAAGATTGCCTATTCTTGCCCAATCTTTTTCATCTTCACCCGTAAGAAGATATATCGCTTTTGCCAATTCTGTTGCTCTATCCTCAGGGCGCTCTTCATGGAGAATGACCATGTGGCGCTTCGGGGTCGGCTTGAGCTGAACGGAGCCGCTTTGGATGAGATCTTCACCGGTGACTGTGACAGCCTTGTGACCCTCTGCATCAATAACGTATTCAGATTTCGGGTTGATCAGGTGACCGCCCTTTACGACATCGATAGACTCGTCTTCCGGGGCGTCTTTGTCCGGTATTTCAATCGTTGTCGTCTCTATGGGTTCTCCTTTTGTGTCAGTGGCCTTGATATCCCCTATGCTGACAGCCCGGCCTGATGAGGTGTATGCGGCAAAAATGAAGCATACCATGAAGGTTACGGGCAGAACTTTGAAAGCAGGAGAAGCGTTCCGTTTTAGGGTCTCCTGGGGGGAATGGATATGTTTGCGATGGATCATGGCAACCTCCTTTTTTGAATGATACAGAGGCTTTCTGATTTACGGCTGATCGGTCGATGAGAAAAGTTGCAGTAACTTCATGAAAATATAGACATTCCGGTCAACAAAAAGCAAGCCCTTTCTTCAATACCATCCCATTGGCGATATCACGCGGAAGATCATATGATGTAAAATATCGAGATCGTATTATGCAATCGACCGGATCCCATCTGTTTCAACAACGACACGCGGGCGGCCGCCCATTGAAGAGATCCCCATCTCTTCGGTGGAGATGTTGCTTGGACCATACCCCGGCGCCGGAAAGAGGCCCATCCGCACGGTGATGATCGCAGACTCCGAATGACGCATGAAAATTGTGGTTGAAAGGTAATGGAATCTCTAATACATTTTTCTCCGGCAGGTTCTTTTCTCTTATCATTCCTGAAAGAAAGAATTATAATCGGATACCATTAACGCCATGCGTTGCGGGTTGAAAATGTTACGGCTTGGCATGCAGGGGTTCCGGTTCAAAACCGTCGATGGGCTGATCCGGAGTCGAAGGCACTCCGGGCCGCGATCCCTCGCAGGCGAAAACCGAAGCGGCACCGGTCCGGAACCAAAAGGTACGGTCCGTTTCATTCAATTATACTTAAAGGAGGTCAGTCATGGTTGAGACAAAACAAGGTTTCACGTTTTCGGTATGCTAAAAATTGGGCGCGGCTGATCCAAAAGATATATAATGTTGATCCCTTATTATGCCCTAAGTGCCTGGGTTCAATGAAAATAATATCGATCATCGAGGATGGTAAGATTATTGAAAAGATACTGAGACACTTGGGCTTATGGGAAACCAGAAACCATGACCCGCCCGCTAAAATCGCCTCCCATATCCCTGATCTTACATATGACGATTCTTATTCTCAGCTTTCACCTACCAACTCTTGGCTCCAATAATCCTGGAATCATCCTTTAAGCATACCGGAAATTTGCGTCCAAATTTTTCAAAAAACAGGCTTTTTTGATAAGTCTTGTTCCATTGCCGCGCTTTATCCATATCTTTAATGATCGGCAATGAATCTTCCAATTCACCCTCCACAACATCAAGTGGCCTATATCCGGTTGACACACAATCCTTCTTCTGACATATTCACACTCGCAAAAAGCAACTTCTTATTATTCATAGATATTCACCTTGACTTAGTTTATCTCATGTATTAGCTTAGCTTCATTCTGCCGTGTAAAGAGAGGTCTTAAAATGCAGGTAAATATCCATGAAGCAAAGACAAATCTTTCCCGCCTTCTCTCCCAGGTGCAGAAAGGTGAAGAGATTATTATTGCCAAGGCAGGGAAGCCAATCGCCCTCTTGACAAAATTTACAGCAGAAATACCCAAACGAATGCTGGGCAGGGATGCCGAACTGTTTGAAGTGCCGGACGACTTTGATGATCCATTGCCGGAAGATATTCTAAAAAGTTTTGAATCATGAACAGACTCCTTCTTGATACGAATGTCTGGCTCTGGAGCATAACCACTCCTCGTAAGCTCGGAAGAGAAGGGCTCAGACTGCTCGAAAATACCGCTAACGAGTTGTTCCTGTCAGCGGCAAGCTCGTGGGAAATCGCGATTAAGTACAGACTGGGCAGGCTTCCGTTGCCCGAACCCCCTCACAGATTTATTCCACCGCGATTGATTCGGGACGGAATAAAGCCGCTTGCCGTGGAACACCACCACGCATGCCACGTGGCAAATCTTCCGGATCTTCATCGAGATCCTTTTGATCGTCTCTTAATTGCACAGGCTCAGACCGAACATTTGGCTTTTATCACCGCAGACCAGAGGCTAAAGGATTATAAGGTGGAAATGATTCTCATTAATCATTAGGCTATCAGGAAAGGAAGTGGCTATGGTTTCTTTTGAAGCGATCACCAAGGCGGTTACCTCCGGGGACGGCAACCTGGCATACGAGCTGACAAAGAGCGCGCTGGACGCTGATGTTTCTCCCAACGATATTCTGGATAAAGGCTTGATTCCCGGCCTGCAGGAGGTGGGCGACCAGTTTGAAAGCGGCGATTTTTTTCTGCCCGAATTGATCGTGGCCGGCGATGCTGTTTCCAAAGCATTGGAGCTTTTGGATCCGATACTCGGTAAAGAAGGTGCGGCGACAAAGGGAAAGTTCTTGATCGGTACGGTCAAGGGAGACATCCACGACCTGGGGAAAAACATTGTTATCATGATGCTTAAGGGAAACGGGTGGAAAGTCACGGATTTGGGCGTGGACATATCTCCGGATGAGTTCTGCACGGCCGTGGCCGAAGGAGATTATGACGTCCTCGGCTTATCGTCTTTGTTGACCATGACCATGCCGAATGCAGCCCAAACTATTGAAGCACTGAAGGCAAAGGGCCTCAGGGACAAGATCAAGGTGATGGTCGGCGGGGCCCCGACTAAGGCCGAATGGGCACAAAAAATCGGCGCAGACGCCCATGCAAAAGACGGCCCTTCCGCTGCAAGGGTGGCGGCAGAACTGATTGCAAACGCATAGTCTAAAGGAGATACCCATGAAAAGCATGAACGGCCTTGAGCGCATAAAGACAGCCTTAAAGCTTCAGGAAGCCGACAGAGTCCCTCACTTTGAAAGAGTTGCAACATCCGTGAGAGAGGCGATCTTGCCCGGCGCTTCTGAAGAAGACTTTATTGAGCACATGGACCTGGACGGAATCCGGTTCGTGGATCGGACCCATTCCTGGGATTATGAAATCTTTGATGAAAGCAAGCATATCAAAAAAGATCAGTGGGGCGGCCTGGTACGGTATACCACCGAAGATAATCCGGTTCCCATGGACCCGGCGATCAAGTCGGAAAAAGATTTGGATGCATACGTGCCTCCGGACCCGGATGCACCTCATCGATACGAATATCTTCAACGGCTGGTAAAGCGGTTTAAAGGGGAGCGGGCCATCATGGTCGGGTTGACCGACATTTTTGCTTTGGGCAGAGAAAATTTTTTGGGAGATATCGGCTATTTCAGGGCGATGGTGAAGAATCCGGATCTTATCGAACGGGTCAATGAGATCATTCTCGATTATCAGTTGCGTTATGCAAAGAACTGTATCGAGTTGGGAGCCGATGTCCTGTGGATCAACGGAGACTGGGCAATGACGGAAAAACCGATGGTTTCCCGGCAGTTTACGGAAAAATTTCTTGCTCCCCCTTTAAAGAAGCTTGTGGATTTTGCCCATGAGCGCGGCATCCCTTGTGTAAAGCACACGGACGGTAATATATGGCCCATATACGATGTGATTCTCGATACGGGAATCGACGGTTTGCATCCCATCGATCCCATGGCGGGAATGGATATCGGCGAAGCCAAGGAGAAGTTTGGAGATCGGGTTTGTTTGTGCGGCAATGTGAGTTGTGCTTTTAGTCTGGTCTCAGGGACTGTGGAAGAAGTAAAACAGGAGACAAAAGAAGTCATCCGGAAAGCCGGTAAAGGCGGGGGGTTCATTTGTATGTCGAGCAACTCCATCCATTCCGGGGTTAACCCCAAAAACTATGTGGCCATGGTCGAAGCGATCCGGGAATATGGTTCGTATCCGTTGGCGCTGGATTAGAAATAAGGCGGTGGGGCAGAAACCTTACAGTTGAAGCACGAACTTCTGTTCCAGAACCTTTGTGCCCCACTGGGTTCCCTCATGCTGTTCGGAAAGTCTAAACCCGAATTTCTTATAAAGATGGCGGGCGGCATGAAGCCCGTCGAAGGTCCACAGATATACCTGTCTGTATCCGCATCTTTTACAGAAATCGACGGCTTTCTCCATCAGTTTACTTCCGTAACCGGACCCCCGTACCGCAGAAGATAGGATGAACCATCTAAGATGCGCACCTTCGGATCCGGCTTTGGCCCCGTCAATAGCCAGGGCGCCTTCAACCCGGCTTTCTTTGCAGATGGTCCAGAATCCATCCCGATTTTTATCAAGGCTGCTTAAAAATTCAGACATTTCGGTCGCCACCTTTGCTTCGAAATAAAGACCGAATCCCCAGTGCTCGCTGTAATAACGCCCATGAAGTTCGGCAATCCTCCCGATGGCCCCTGGCACATAACCTTTTGCGATAACCTGGGTCATAACCGCCTCAATTATTCAGCAATCGTCAGTCCGAATTCATCATACAGTTCATCGGATGTTGATACACGGAGGAGCGGATACAGCGGATTGCGCCGATAACTGTTTAACGTTTGCCGGTGAATATCTTCGGTAAATGCAGCGCAGCAGTCCTCCAGCATGACTACCTTGAAATCATGGCATACGGCATCCATCACGGTGGTGATGACACAAAAATGGGTGGCGATTCCTGCAACGGCACAAAGTGTAATCTCCCTTTCATGAAGCCAGTTTTCAAGACCGGTCTGAAAGAAGGCAGAAAACCGTGGCTTGGGCAACCAATAGTCCTGTTCCTGAAAATCGAGTTCGTCGATGACCTCGGCACCGGTCGTTCCGGCAATGGCGTGGGGATTCATCCTGCCTTTGAAGATGAAATCGTCTTCATGGTATGCATCATTGGAAAACACGATGGGCCATCCTTTGGCTCTAAACCCCCCGATGAGTCGATTGATCGGTTCGACGATTTTCTTTGCATGGGGTGTTATGGGATAATTATGGCTCTCTTTAAATACGTCTTTAAGCATATCTATAATCAGCAACGCCGGTTTTTCCAACTGAGGATTCTGCATACCTTCAAATCTCCATATCAAGTTAAATAGGACTCAGACCCGCCTGCCGTTCCTGAAGAAATAAGATGGCGGGCAGGTTTACGCAGATAAACACACATAACACAAGACATGGATCACCTCCAGGGGGGTTGGAATGATCCTGTGAAACCCTCGAATCCTTGACTCCTTGGATCTTTGAACCATAAGTTTACCCTACCTTGAACCGTCTCGTCAGTCAAAACCTGTTTTTGGGGTAAATGGAAACATCAACAGCGTAATGATTCTCTTCATGGAACGACCAATAAAATTAAAGTGAATGAATACTTCAATACTTTGACTTTCCATAAAAAGTGGTTACTGAAATTATATGTATCGTTTTGAATGCTCCTTGCACCTCAACTCTCTTTTGGTGAAGGGGCAAACATCGTGCAGATGCCGATGATTCTTAACATCATACAGGTGAGAAAATGAAACATATTGTTAAAATAATTCTCATGGCGCTGATCCTTTTTTCCGGATTTCAGTATTTTAAAAATGATCGAAGCATGGCGGGAAAGACAATGAATACAAAAAATAATAATTATAAAGCTGCAACATTTGCAGGCGGTTGTTTCTGGTGCACGGAATCTGATTTCGAAAAAGTTGAAGGGGTAATAGACGTCGTTTCCGGTTATATCGGTGGACATGAAGAAAATCCAACCTATCAGGAAGTATCTGCGGGTACCACCGGACATACCGAAGCTATAAAGGTTACGTATGATTCCGGGAAAGTGAACTATTCCCAATTGCTGGATATTTTTTGGAGGCATGTGGATCCGACGGACTCCGGGGGCCAGTTTGTCGATAGGGGCTCTCAGTACCGGACAGCCATATTTTATCATGACGAGGAACAGAAACGTATGGCTGAAGAATCGAAAGATAAACTCAACGGGTCCGGCCGGTTCAAGAAACCCATCGTTACCGAAATCGTTCCGTTTGATCGGTTCTACCCGGCAGAAGACTATCATCAGGATTATTATAAAAAGAGCCCCTTACGATACAAGGTATACAGATTCCATTCGGGCCGTGATCAGTTTTTAAAGAAAGTATGGCATGATTCCAAAGAGACCAAAGCCGGCCAATCCAGCAGTCAGTATGTGAAACCGGATGATGAGCAGCTGCGCAAAAAACTGTCCCCCAAACAGTTTCAGGTCACGCAGCAAGATGGCACGGAACCGCCATTCAAGAACGAACATTGGGATAATAAAACAAAGGGCATATATGTGGATATCGTCTCCGGAGAACCGCTGTTCAGTTCCACCGATAAATTTAAATCGGGTACCGGATGGCCAAGTTTTACCCAGCCACTGGAGTCGGGCAACATCGTGGAAAAGGAAGATCGCTCTTTTTTCATGACACGGATAGAAGTTCGGAGTCGTCATGGTGATTCCCACCTGGGCCACCTGTTTCAAGATGGACCGGAACCCACGGGCTTAAGATACTGCATCAATTCTGCTTCATTGAGATTCATCCCGAAGGAGGATCTGGAAAAAGAAGGGTATAAGGAATACCTGAAACTATTTTCTGATTGATAATTATTGATAAGAAGTTGCTTTGAACGAATGGATTCATTCCAAAAATCCGATTGTGTTAAAGATATGATCAACGCACAAGATCTGGGTTTATCGGAAAGCCATCGAAACTGATGAATTCATAAACGAATCAGAATCCTGCTGTCAATAGATTTTCGAAGTCGATGATCTGGCTGTTGGCGTAGTTTTTACATACCAATCGGGGTGTTCCGATCCTGTTAAAGATATGATTCGAGCGGATAATACGCCAGAGGCGCACAAGTCCGGGTCTCTGACATATTCCTCGGAACGAGGCTGGAGAGCATCGTCGAACGAGGGTAACTCATCGTATGGAGGGGCCCTCCAGAGGCGGGTAAACGTTGCCTTTGGCGGCGGTTTTCGTTTTATATTCCACAGAGTTAGATGCTTGAGTATCTTTTTGATCACTTCTTCATCTTCAATGAAAGCAATCACTCGCATCGCACCGGAACATTTGGGACATATGAGGGGATCCACTTCGTATATTTTTTGTATCAAGCGCGCCCAATTCCTCCTGAACGCCTTGTCGGTAACTTCCGCCACCAGGATGCAGGGAATATTATCGTCTGCGCCTTCCTTTTTTCGTTTTCCAAGCGCCACATTGCTGTAGTGTCCATAGTAACGCACCATCTGCTCCCCCCTGTTGGGAACGTGAGAACCCATTGCTGCCAACCACTCCAGCGCGTTCAACACCTCTGTTTGCTTCCCGTCTTTGGACTGGTATGCAACCTGGCCGGTTTCACGATTGTAGTTCATCCGGGCAAAACCGTTATTAAGAATTCCACAGTCAAGATACCTGCGTATCACCTGCATCACGTATGGCCGGTAAAACCCGTATCGTCTTTCATAACGCTCTTCATAGATCTGCTCAAAAAATTCGAAGTAATCCTCAACACACTGATAATATACCGAATTAATAGGGTTACGAGACTTGTAAACAGAACTTACTGACACCGTTCCTCCCACAGAAAATTGAAGCAGATCGAAAAAATGATGCTCTAAATGTTATTTTCGATTGGGATTTGGGAATTTCAAAAAGACAGGAGATGCATGGGAGGGGTTTGCCCGGGGGATTTATGGTGCTGATTTTCAAAATTGAGCGTGTGCAATCTTAAAATTCTAATTGACTAATATGACTAAATAGACTAAATGGCCTAATTAGACTATAAAAAAGAGGTGCTGCCATGGAAACCGAATTCTCTCTTTCAGAGGCAAAATCGAAATTTTCAGATATCATAAACCGTATTATCTATAGAAAAGAAAGAATTTTAATCACCAAAAAGGGGAAGAAGGTAGCTGTTATATTTTCAATAGATGAATTTAAGAAATATGAAGATAAAGGGCTTATTGAAGCTAAAGGCGCTTTGGCGGATTTAGACGAAACGCTTGATGAAATGACCAGCCATATATATGAAGCGAGGAAATTGGAAAAGAGCAGAGAGGTTGATCTGTAATGTATCTGTTTGATACGGATGTGTTGAGCAACATCGTAAAACGGAATCCATCACCTGTCCTGTTGGAAAAATTAGGAAATCTTCCAAAGAAATTACAGTTTACCAGCGCCATCAATGTCGGTGAAATCTATTACGGCGCAAATCGGTCAAACCGAAAAGATCAAATCATTAACGCATTTAAAGAGCGGGTTTTTCCTAAAGTGAACATAATTGCTTTCGATGAAACCGGTGGAAAGTTATTTGGTAAACTAAAAGCTGAGCTGGAGAAACAGAGTCTTGTTTGCAGCGAACCCGATTTGAGAATTGCGTCGATTGCGCTTCAACACGATTTGAAGCTGATAACCGGAAACACGAAACATTTTATCAAGATACCCGGTTTGAGCGTCGAAAACTGGATCGGTGAGGATTAGGGGCGAACAGTGGTAAATATCCTCCCCCCCTTGCGTTTGACAATTCCCCGTTCGATAAAATCATGCATAATCGTGTCGTAAAGGGTCCGGTAGTCACCGTCAAAATAAAGATCGATGGTCTCCTTAAACCAATAAGGCTCCATCAGTTTTGAAAAAAACAGGGATTCGTCCACTGTTTTTCGCATCAGCAGCGTGTATACGATAATCTTTTTCAGGAGGTCGAGTCCGATTTTCTCCCGATGTTCCAGATAGTCTTTTATTTTAGATTTTGTCTTGGAGATCGCTTCATTGAATGTAATAAAGGGGCTTCCATGCCCCGGAAAGACGGTACTTACCTCGAGGGATTCGATCCTCTCGATGGATTCCTGCCATTTGAAAATCGCCGTACTTCCCTCCACTCGGGCGGTCAACCCCGCCATCTCATTTTCCCAGAGCGTATCCGATGACAGGAGCAGCTTTTCTTTACTATTGTATAAAACAATACCGTCAGAGGCATGGCCCGGCGTATAAATGACTTGGAAATCATAGGGCCCAATGGTGAGCGTATCTCCGTCTTCGAGGGCTTGGGTGCAGTTAAAAAATTCTGCATCCTGCTGATAGTACTTCCACCATGTGGACCAGTCGTCATAGGTGTCGACAAAATGTTTTCCGATTTTGTGCAGCGCAATGTCACAACCGGATTTTTCCTGGATGAATTTATTTCCACCGATATGATCGCAGTGGGTGTGCGTGCTGATGATCAGTTGGATATCAAATAACTTTACACCGAGATCATTGATTAGGTTTTCTGTCTCGCTGAAATCGGCAACATACGCCGTATCGATTAGAACCTGGGGGCTTCCCTTGTAAACAAAATGGTTTCCGTTCAGGTAACCTCTTTCAATAAAAAAGAAATCTTCTAAGATCTCCACGGAATTCATGATGCACCACAATACAGAAGAAAGCTCTCAGCCACAAGCTAAATAGGATGCAGACCCGCCTGCCGTTCCTGAAGAAATAAGATGGCGGGCAGGTTTGCGCGGATACACGTATATAATAATCTTTTTTTCTTAATCTAAAAAATCTGCGTTCATCCGCGTCCCAAAAAAGGAAATTCCTATACTATCAAGTCAATTTTCCAACTCTAACGCTTTGCAGCAATCGCAACACCGGTTCCGAATAGAATCACACCGGCGCTCCGGTTTAATATCCGCACGGCACGCAGGTTTGTGAAAAACCTTCTTACATAGGCTGCAACCCACGCATATGCAGCAAGCGTAGCACCCACAACGAATCCCACTAAGGTGACAACCAGCACAAAATCCATGGAACTGAGATTTGAAAGATCCATAAAAGCCGGTAAAAATCCCAAGTAAAACAGGATAACTTTAGGGTTGCCCAGGGTGAGGGTAAAACCGACGATGAAGTTTCTAACAAAAGTGGATTCGGTTCCCATATCAACCTGATTTAACGGTTGGGGTTTTTTGACCCACAACTGAACTCCCATCCAAATCAAATAACAGGCGCCGAATAGCTTAATAATATAAAATAATTCGCCCAAGATTTTACCGACAACCGCCATCCCGAGTACGGCAATGATCAGGAAAAACAGATCGCCAAGCACAATACCGATTACCAGCCCCACAGCAGGTCGGAACCCCGAAGTCAGCGACCGGGCAATGGTTGCAAAAACTCCGGGTCCCGGAATGGAAACAAAAATAAACAAGGCGAACGCCAAAGCCAACGAAGATTCAACCGTCACTGCTCCTCCTGTATATGACTCGTTTCAATTTTTTTCTTTAAAACAATATGATAATGAAAATCGATTGTTACTATTACACCCGTGGATAAATGGCAACACCGGTCAGTTGTTTTAACCGGGTTTAAGCATCTTGGACATAACGATCAGCGTTCCATCCCTGTTAAATTCCATGAACCCGGCTTTTTCATAGCATCTGACGGCCCTGGGATTGTAGGTTCGTGTTTTTAAAACCAACTGCCGGGCAGAAAGTTTTTCTCTGGCATAGTCTTCCAGAAGGGTCATCATCCTCGCTCCCAATCCTCTAGAACGGATATCCGGTAATAGATACAAATAACACACGGCATACATACCCTGAATTTCGGTTCGCCTTAAGGCGGCATGGCCGATGAGTTCATGATCATCATATATGAAAAATGACATATTTCCTTCATCCGGATTCAGCACTACCTGCCATTGCCCGTGGTCAAAGGGATAGTTTGCCGACGGCCACACGAGAAAAAGGTCATTCTTATCTTTAATCAAGTCTTCAATTGTATGGGTATCTACCGGGATATTTTCGACTAGTTTCATTTTCTCTAATCCTGGGCCATCATTAAAAGCTGTCTCAAAAATCAAAATTGTAAGGAGCCAAATATCGATTCAGTTTTTCTTTAGCATCAGCCGGTATATGAGGGCAATCCTCGGTGGTTTTGACACCTTCTGCCACACGGGTAGAAAAAACCAGGCAGGTCGCCTCATTGCAGTCGCCGCAATTCGTTTTCGGCAGGAGTTTTAATATCTCAACGATATTCGGTGCCTGCATACCGGTATAGCTTGGCGTTAAGCCATCCCGATTGTCCCATGCACTGTTGATTTCCCTCTGTGTTCACCTTGCCTTTCATCCCTGCTGCCCCCCAAGCGGGATCCTCCAAGGGCGGATAAATCTCCGCTTCACTCCGACATGCAGCAGGGTATTCAGGCGAAGACGAATAAAAATCTGTAAAAAGTGTAGGTCTGGCCCCTATGGGGTTGTTGTGGTTACCGAACGTGCTTAACGGAAGCTCGCTGAACTTGCGTATCTTTAGGCAAGAATATTTTCTCCTCAATATCAAGACCAAGCGCTTTGATTATATCTTTTATTCGAGAAAAGCTCGCAGAAGCATAATCAGTTTCTTCATAACGTTGGATTTGTTGCTCTTTTATACCCACCCGCTCTGCAAGCTGCTTTTGTGTTAATCCCAATGCGATTCGAGCACGGATCAGTCCAAGGGGCAAATCAGCAATTGAGGATCCTTTGAAAACTTTGTATTTACCGGCACGCAGTTTTTCGTATTCTTTTGCCTGGTCTTCCAACTCGGCCAGCTGGCTTTCCATAGCATCTTTTTGTGCTTTTATAAGCATCGGATGCGTACTCGATTTCTGTTTATTAAAATCGTCTAATGCTTTTCTGAATTTTTTTATCTGCGCTTTTGTGATGATATATTGACGTTCGTTTCTAATCATCAAAACCTCCTATCTCTAAGGCTATTATCCCTTTCTGCTCACCGGTTATTTTATCTGTTTGGAAAAAATCCAAGAAGAGTTTTCCACTAATGCCTTCAGGAATCTCAGCAGGAAATAAATCACCTTTATATTTTTCCTTCATTATGTCTCGACCATTAGGGCTAAAATCCAGAAGTACCGGGTCTAGTTTTTCCGGAATAACGTTGTCAATGCTCCAGCAAATATCATAATCTCCCGGAACCTCCTTAGCCGTCACAAAGCTGCCGTCAATGTAAACCTCCCGGCAGCCGGCTGCCGACAGTTCTTTAAGTGCCGCAGCAAGACGCCCTATCAATGATTTTCTGTAGGCCGTATGCCCAAAACGTCTGCAAAACTGTTTCCAAGTCGTTTCATGTATCCCTTGAGGCAAATTTCCGTTAGATAAAAATGTCGGTATCATGGCAAAATCTTAACACAACAATAATGTTGTGTTATTAAAATGTCAACAGAAAATTTTTTTCTCATAAATGCCTTGCTCTGAGAATTTGGTTCGATAAAAAAAGTTATCTTTGAGAAAGTTCGGATGTTCGGCATTTCCAGAGATTAACCGATGATTTCCCATAGAGCACCTGTCATTTCCGCCGTCAGTTTTTTGCACTTGATCATCTTTTCCTGCTCGCCAAGTTTTTTTAGAATTTCAGGACATTTGGTGGACCCGATTCGTTCGATGAATCTTTTCCGGAATGCACCGGTCAGGTCTTTCAGTTTGGTGATATCCGCTCCCGGTTCCGACCGTCCGTAAAGCCATCCCAGGGCGATAACGCCGCCGGTCAAAATCCCGCAAACATCTTCCTTGCTGCTTCCGATCCCTCCTCCAAAGCCGGAAGCCACTATAGGGATATCCTGACTATGGTTATTTCCAAGTATTTCGACGATGGTTTTGGAAATCACCTCTGCACAATGAAACCCGGTCAAGTATGTTTCGAACGCCTGCCGCTCAACTGAATCTCGACTCATTTTCTGTTTCCTCCCTGTAATATTATGAATGGATATTTACCATTGATCAACCATATAAGTATCTGATATCATATAGTCAAACGATTAATTTAGATTGTGTCGATCGAAATTTTCGATCAAGGAGAAATCTATGGAGTTGCGTCAGTTGAAAACTTTTCGGACCGTAGCCAATCTACTCAACTTTCATCAGGCGGCCCATGTGCTGCACTATTCTCAGTCTGCGGTTTCTGCCCAAATCCATGCCTTGGAAGAAGATCTCAATATTCGGCTTTTCGACAGGCTGCCAAAGCGGATCATGCTCACCGAAGCCGGTCGGCGATTGCTTCAATATACGGATAAGATGCTCAGCCTGGCCGAAGAAACTCGTAGTGAAGTTACAGGCGGAAAGAGTCCCCATGGGAGCCTCAATATCCGGATCCCTGAAACCCTGGCGGCTCACCGCCTTCCGAAATTACTGAAACCCTTCCGTAACCAGTTTCCCAAGGTTCAATTGATTTTCAGCACCTGCGCCTATCACAGCCTTGAGCAGGATCTCAGCAAAGGGATCTATGACCTGGCTTTTCTTCTGACTGAATCTTATCAGGCACCGAATTTATCCGTGAAATTGCTGGGGGTAGAGCCTCTGGTTATTGCAACCGCACCCAAACATCGTCTTGCCCGGAAAAAGGCTGTCTATCCGAAAGATCTTGAGGGGGAAACCTTTTTGTTTACAAGAACGGAGTGCAGCTACAGGAGGAATTTTGAACGGATGCTGGCGGAAGAAAATGTGGAAACCATAAGGATCATCAATATCAACAGCATTGAGGCGATTAAACAGTGTATTAAAGAGGGGGTCGGCATATCGGTGCTGCCAGAAATAACCGTAAGGAAGGAAATCAATAACAAGGAATTCATACCGTTAAACTGGGCAGAGGGACATATGGAAACAGCAAGCTTAATGATCTGGCATAACGACAAATGGATCTCGCCGGCATTAAATGCATTCATGTCCATGGCCGGCGATTTCTACTCAAACCATACCAATCCATAGATAGGACGAACAGCATTCATTCATACCGACTTTTACCAACTGAATGCGTGAATCGGGTCGAGTGAGACTCTCTTTGCAAAAGCGAATATATTTTGCCCCTTACGTTTCTCCGATAACAGAATTATTGAATAATTAGTTTGATTTCTCAAATTAATATGTTATTGTGCGTTCAATCAATAAAGGACCGTTCTTCATTGACGGGCCGGTTTCGCGCTTAAGGAAAAAACCATTTGTCAAAGTGGCAACCTGAAGTTTGGAACCATGAGAATTATTTGAAAGGAGGGTGTCACGATGGCTAATGGCGTTGTAAAATGGTTTAACAGCAGTAAAGGCTACGGTTTCATTGAACAGGAAGACGGACCGGATGTATTTGTTCATCATTCCGGAATCAATGCGACCGGGTTCAAAGCTCTTTACGAAGGTGATCGGGTTACTTTTGACATCGAGCAGGGACAGAAAGGTCCTTCTGCGGTAAATGTCACTGTAAACTAAGAAACGATTACTCAGGATAATAAAGGGCATTCCGTCGAATTATTCGGGAATGCCCTTCTTATTTTTTTTCAAGCGTTTGCGCGTCTAAACTTGACCGATCTGGACCAAACCACCATCCGCCGTGTCTTGATAGACTCTGCTTGCATTTTGATTTCACTACACCCTGATTCAGGAGTTAAAATGGATAAAGAAGCACATGTTCATCCCCTCGGAACCCGCGCCAGAGTCTTACTGTCAAGCGTCTTTGGTCCCTATGCCCGAAACGACGAATACGGCAGTCGAAAAATCAATCCCATGGAGCTATACCACAACCAGGTCACGCGGATCCAAAAAGGGTTTTCCCTTCGCATGTTTCACCGGTCCTTCGGGTTAATGCTGATCCAGGAAAATATCAAGGCTCCCTGCACGTTGCTCGATTTCCCCACTCTTGAACGGTTTATCGAAGAAATCCGGCAAAATGACTACGATATTGTCGGTATCAGTTCGATCATCCCGAATGTCGGCAAAGTCAGAGAAATGTGTAAACTCATCCGGCAACACCTACCCCATACCATAATTGTGGTCGGCGGGCACATTGCGAACATGGCCGGAATCCAAGAGAGCATCGATGCCGATCATATCGTAAAAGGTGATGGTGTAAAATGGTTCAAGCAGTTTCTCGGTCAGGATAAAAAGACGCCTGTAAAACATCCCCCCGTAATTTCTGCACATGGTACCCGGTGTTTGGGGTTCACCATGCCTAACAAACCCGAAGATACAGCTGCTATTTTAATCCCTTCGGTGGGGTGTCCGGTGGGGTGTAATTTTTGCTCCACGTCTGCATTGTTCGGGGGCAAAGGCCAGTTTGTGAATTTCTACGAAACCGGTGAAGAACTTTTCGAGGTCATGTGTCGGATCGAAAAAAAGTTGAAAAACCGATCCTTTTTTATCCTGGACGAAAATTTTCTGCTGCACCGTAAAAGAGCGCTCGGGTTGCTCGATTTAATGAAAAAAAATAACAAAAGCTGGATGTTAAACGTTTTCAGTTCCGCCCGGGTGTTGCAATCGTACACTATTGAACAACTCGTGGGGCTCGGCATCGGCTGGGTTTGGATGGGCCTCGAAGGCAAGGAAAGCCGGTATAGAAAGTTAAACGACATCGACACCATAGAGTTGGTGAAGTCTCTGCAGTCACACGGAATCCGTGTTCTCGGCTCCTCAATTATCGGCCTGGAAAACCACACCCCGGAAAATATCGATCAAATTATCGATTATGCGGTGAGCCATGATACGGATTTTCATCAATTTATGCTCTATACCCCAAATCCAGGAACCCCGCTGTATGAGAAGCATAAGAAGGATGGAACGCTTTACAATGATTCGGAATTTCCCGTTGCCGACGCCCATGGTCAGTATCGATTCAATTATCGGCACAAGCATATTCATAACGGTCAGGAGGAGCAATTTCTTGTAAACGCCTTTCAGCAGGATTTTGCAGTCAACGGCCCCAGTCTTGCCAGATTGATCAAAACGATGCTCAAAGGATGGCTGCGGTACAAACATTATCCGGATGCACGCATTCGTGACCGCTATGAATGGGAAGTGAAACCGTTGAAGACGACATATGCCGGTGCCGTCTGGGCGATGAAAAAGAGGTATCGGAAAAACAAACAGATGAAAGAGAAGATGGATCACCTTTTTCAGGATATATGCAGAGAGTTCGGCTGGAAAACAAAAATGATTGCCCCCCTTGTCGGTGTTTGGGTTTACATTACCCTGAAGGCTGAAGAAAAAAGATTGGCCAACGGCTGGACCTATGAGCCGCCTTCATTTTATGAAAAAAATGAAAAGGCTCTTGCTTTGAAAGGCACCAAAATCTCGCGTGTAGTGCCTGAAATTACAGGAGTTCGCGGGAAGTACACCCCCTCTACACAGCAGTTATGAGCAGATAATCCTCCCCTCGAACTGAAACGCCCGATCGGGAGCTGTCAGCTAACCCGCAATATCCTACCTTATTCGGGCAAAAAGAGTTGAGAGATACCTCAGATATTTGTATGTTCTATTTGCTCACCCTTCCGAAAGCTCATATGTAGATAAGAAAGGTGCATTATATGAGAATGATGCTTAGCGGGCTGACCTGGGCTTGCCTGGCTCCTGTTTTCTATGCCGCCATGAGCAGTGCATCCAAACTGGCGGCTGCCCATCTGAATATCTGGCAGGTCGGGTTGGGTCGATTTATACTGGGGTTGGTGGTTGCACCCATTATTGTTCGCATTCTGGGGTTGGATCTATGGGGTCGCAAGCGATTTCTGTTGACCCTGAGGGGGTTGTGCGGATCGGTGGCTTTTTTACTGCTGGTGGCTTCATTCCAAAAAATTCCCCTCTCCCTCGCCATGGTCCTGTTCTACCTTTATCCTGCTTTTACCGCGCTTCTATCACCCTGGGTGGCCGGAGAGGCAGTTCCGAGATCCGCCTGGCCCTTTGTCATCGGCGCCTTTATCGGAACAACGGTTATCCTATGGCCGGTGGATTCGGACGGGAGCAGCATCGGACTGGGACATATTCTTGCCATAATCGCATCGATTCTCTGCGCATTGACCCTTCTTCTGGTTCGACGGCTGGGAAAGGATAACAATATCTATACCCTGTTCTATTACCTTTGCCTCACAGGATGTCTTGCCTGTCTCGGCCCCCTCCTCATACAAAAGGGTCCGATTTTACCGGTTGAATCCATTGCCTGGATGAAACTGGCGGCAGTGGCGGTTTTTTCCATCGGCGCCCAGCTCACCATCAATCAAGCCCTGGTACAAATCCCGGCATCCAAAGTAAGCGTGATCATGACCGCCGAGGTGCCGCTGGTCGCCTGTTTTGGGATTGTTTTCTTAGGAGAGCCCCTGGACTGGCGCCTGCTGGCAGGAGCACTGTTCATTTTCGGCTCCGGGGTCGGGCTCAATCTGATTCCGGCATTATCCGATCGAGGCAATAAGAATAAATAGGACGCAGATATACACAGATAATTGTTAATAGAGAGGAATTTCACCATGCCGATTCATGACCCATTCGGTTTAGACCTGGAAAAACTGTCTTCTTTACTCGACCAGCTTCCCGCGGCCGTCTCGATTTTAGATTTAGACGCCAACCTGGTATATTACAGCGAAAATGCCCCGAACTTCGTCAACAGAAAACCGGAATTTCTTGGACAGGACATCAGAAACTGTCACAAGCTCCAATCGAGCAATGAGAAGATCGATGCAATGATAGAGGGATTCAAGGCGGGAAGCCGTGAGCCGGTTTCGTACATTGCAAACCCTTACGGAGAGGACTTGCGGATAACCATCGTACCCTTTATCGTAGACGGCACGCTTATCGGCTGCATCCAGCATGTGGTTAAAAAGGAGAGTGAGTTGGAAAAAAGGGTCCGAGGATTCAAGGGGTCAAGTGGCCGAGGGTTTTAATCATAAAGTATTTCACTCGAATCCTTGAATCCTTGACCCCTTGAACCCTTATGATATCAACAACTTTTTTGGAGATGATCCCAATTTATTAGGCACTGCTATACACGAATAGGATATCGGCCGTATTTTTTCACCGCCTCGGACATGGCCATCACGCATTCGGGCTTCAAATAGGATGCCAGACTGTTTCCGCTGGTGAGTACATACCCGCCGCCCGGTGCGACATCCCGGATCAATTCCCTGACCTCCCTGTCCGTATCTTCCGGAGTACCTGCCCCGAGAATGTTCAAATCGAGATTGCCCAGCAAACAAACCCTGTCCCCGTATGCTTTTTTTACAGCGGCAATATCCATGGCCCCTTTTTCAATGGGATGAAACCCCGCCACCCCCAGATCGATAAAAAGATCCATTACCTCCGAAATGTCCCCGTCACTATGCAATATCCACGGAATAGTGACCTTCTCCAGGACTTTCCGATACCGGGGCACCAGCAATTCTTTAAACACCTGAGGTGCAAACATGAGGCCCGACTTGTGGGCGAAGTCATCGGTGGTCCAGAATAGGTCGAAACCGATCTTGCACATGCGGTCCGCCACCACGACCATCCAGTCAAAATACATATCCAGCATCTTTTCCACCATGGCCGGCTTATCATAAAGCGCCATGGAGAATCTTTCTAAACCGAGACTCAAAACCACCTGAAAAAACCCGATCCGTGTCACAAAGCATGTGACATAATCCCCTTTCTCGGCAATAAATTCTTCAGCTTCAGCATAAAGTTTGTCATCATGAGGATCCGGCAGATCGATCATTGACAGATCATCTTCAGTCCTGATCTTTCCGTCCCCTACAAATGTTCTGCCGTCGATTCCTTTATGCATATGGGCATAGGTCGGTGCACGCAGGATGTAGCTGATGTTGTCGAGGCCGATATGCGCCGCAATGGCTTTTGATTCTTCCACTGTATAGGGGTTCTCAGATCTGCTGCTGGTACCGACATCCGCCACATCATCCCAATCCAACAATTTCTGGGCCAGACCGCGATCCACTGCGATATCGCAAAACGGCACCCGGTCCGGTTCCTTTAAACTTATGGCCTGCAACACTCGTTCGCGTGAAGTCATCTCCATCATTAAACCTCCCGATTGCTGAAATCCGCCTTTCCGATGTTCAGTAGTATGACACTCCGGAATGGTGATATTATGTTCAAGGTCGGTTAAGGGATCAGCTTTTTAGTCAGAACAAGATCATACATTTTTGCGGATTTAGAAACAGGTAGAGTTCTTGTCCTTCTTCTTGCGGCAGGTGATGCGGAACCTGCACCCTGATCATCGTCTCATTGACGCTTACGAAAAAGTACAGAAAGTTACCCAAGTATGCTTTATGGGCAATGGTACCCTTGAACAGGTTCTCCGTGACTTGAGGTGGCTCCGTAAATACTTCCACATCCTCGGGTCGTATAGATGCATACACTTTTTTTCCCGGTGTTGTTTCCGTGATGCTACTAGTCGTACACAGCATCTTCTCGCTGAATTCGGTACGTACGTAAACCGCATCCGTATCCTGGGGGATCTGGACGACCTCACCGGACATAAAGTTCATGGTGCCGATGAAATCGGCGACGAATCTATTGGCGGGCTTTTCATATATCTCCCGCGCAGTGCCTATTTGAACCACGTTCCCCGAGTCCATGACAGCGATGCGATCAGATATAACCATGGCCTCGGCCTGGTCGTGGGTGACGTAGACCGATGTAATGCCCATCCGTCTTACCAGGCTCTTGATTTCAAATCTCAACTCTTCTCTGAGCTTGGCATCCAGGTTGCTCAGCGGTTCATCCAATAGTAATACTTTAGGATTGGTCACGAGAGCCCGTGCAAGCGCCACCCTCTGCTGCTGCCCCCCGCTCAATTGAGACGGGTATCTGTTTTCCAGGCCATCTAAACCCACCAACTCCAATACCTGCTGCGCCCTTTCTCGGATACTTTGCCTGGATATCTTCTGAAGTTTCAAGCCGTAGACGATATTATTGAATACCTTCATATGCGGCCATACGGCATAGTTTTGGAACACCATGCCGATTCCTCTTTTTGACGGTGGGACAAATCCTTCCGAAAGCATGGGCTGGCCGTCAATAACGATATCCCCCTCCTCCGGTTTCTCCAACCCGGCAATGCAACGCAAGGTGGTTGTTTTACCACAACCGCTGGGCCCAAGCATTGTCAACAATTCTCCTTTGTTCACTTCGAGCTGTATGCGATTTACTGCCACGACGTCCTTATAGCGCTTGAACAGGCTTTGGATTTCTATAAATGCCATTGAATTTGTCTCCTTAACATTGGGTTCAGCGTTCAGCGTTCATGGTTCAGCGTTGAAGATTATTTAAAACATGAAGCACTGAATCCCTCACCCCTCATATGAGACTCCGCAAGGTTGAAGTCTATTTTTCGATCAAACTGGCTGCTTCGGTGGCCAGCGGTGGCGCTGACACCTGAAACCCGAAACCTGACACCTCTAATTTTCGCCGGCGCCCCAGGCGGCTTTGAGGACGCCCCCCCCGATTCTTGATATAATCAGCAGAAGAATGAAAGTGATCACAATCATCAGAAAAGCCATAGCGGCGGCGATTCCGAATTCCATGCCGCGATGCCAGTTCAAATAGATTCCAATGGGCAAGGTTTCCCATCCTCCTTTATAGAGAAATACCGCGGTGGAGATCTCCTGGAACGCCATGATGAAGAACATCACTACGCCGACGAGTACCCCTTTGAGCAGCAACGGCAATGATATATTGAAAAAAGTTCTGATTTTACCTGCGCCCGATACTTCGGAGGCTTCCTCGAGCGAAGGATCCAACTGCAAGTAGGAAGAGTGCGCCATCCGCAAAAAATACGGAAGCCGCCTTGCAAACAGGGCTATGGGCATAATGATCCAATACTGGGCTAAGGGTATGCCTTTCCAAAATGCCAGGATATAACTCACACCGATCGCGATACCCGGAAACGCCAGCATCAGTGTGATCACAAAGTCGAGCGCATCTTTGCCCGGGACACGGGTGCGGACGATGAGATAGGCGACCGGAAGCCCGAATGCGATCCCGAAAATCAGGGCGATTCCGCTGAAAAGGAAGGAGTTTTTTATCAGGCCCGGGCTTTCCAGAAGGATCAGCCTGAAATTTTCGAGGGTCCAATAGGTTGGAAACGGCTCAAAGACCCATCTTCTGGAAAAAGCGGCTAACCCCAGTACAATCGGAATGAGCAGGACAAGAATGGCGATAAAAATCATGTACACATACGCGCCCGATTTTACCAGCGCGCTTGGCTCGATCACTCTGCCTTCAGATGTTGTTCCTTTTGAAAGACCGGTATATTTTTTCTTCTCGACCCACCACCTGGCAAGTAAAAAGAGGGAAATGCAGACGATGGAAGAAACGACCACCGCCACGATCCCCATGTACTTGCGGTGCATATCGGTAAAGTGATAGGAGATGTTGATGTACGCAACCGATGGGAGAAAGTCCACCTGGCCCAAAATCAATGGCGTGAGCCAGTCTGTAAAGGGCCATAGGAATACGAGGACTGCGCCCGCCAGATAACTTGGGGTGCAGAGAGGCAAGGTGACGGTAAAAAATCTCCTAAAGCCACTGGCGCCCTCGACTTCGGCGGCTTCTTCAAAGGAGGGGTCTATGTTGGTGAAACCTGCTGAAAGACCAAGGACGATAAAAGGGAGCATATGCAGGGATTGAATGAACACCAGCCCTTGCAGCCCGTAGATAAAATTTATGGGTTTCTCAACCAACCCGATTCCCATCAGGAGCAGATTCACCGTTCCATACTTGCCGAAAAAGATGATGAATGCAAATACGCCGGCGAAAGCGGGCAAAACAATCGGCAAAAGGATTAGGGCTGTGAAAACCGTCTTCCCCCAGTGTCTGTATCTCGCCAAAATGTATGCCAGGGGCACCCCGAACACGGTTGTCGTCAGGAGCACCAGCGTACTCAGAAACAGGGTATTTACAAAGGTTTTCAGATAATACGCGTCCTGGAAAAATTCTATGTAATTGCCTATGCCCCAGCCACCGGTTTTGGCGATTTTGAAGCTTTCCAGCACCAGAATTGACAGCGGATAAATCACAAGGAAGGCAATGACCAACCACAGGAGTGCTGCCAGAGAGATATTGCCGCGAGACATATCAAATCCTTTACTCGGCCGGATGATCCGGAACCAAAGAGGTGAATTTCAATCCAAGAAGTGCCTATCTATAATACTTGATGCACGGGTCAGCATTGGCTAACCCGTGCATCAAAGCCGGTGGTTATTCTGACTTGATGTTGCCGTCACGGCGAGACAAGCAGAGCGCGTGCCTTCGCTGCAGCCAAGCGGGCTGCGGCATACTTGCCATCTATCTCGAAAAGGTCTCTGGCTTCTTTTATTTTCGCCTCAGCCTTTGCCACGTCCATCTTCTCGGCTTTGGCTGCGTTTATTTCTCCCTCTACCTCTTCTATCAGGAAGAGACTGCTTTTCAACTCGCCCCACTTTCGGTAGATCTCGTACTCGTATTTCTTGTTGACTTCGTCCCATCTCTTTGTCGCAAGCTCCAGGTCGTATTCAATGAAGTCGACTTTCAGATCCCAGAACGAATCAACTCCCAGCGCCTTCTGGGCGTGCTTGGCCATTTCGACGCCTTCTTTTTCCCACACGGAAAATTTGATGTCCGTCCTGGCAGCGAAATAACGGCCCTCCAGCACGTATTTTTGTCCGTCCATGCTGAATAACCAGTCCAGAAAGATCTTTCCGACGGCTTCGTTGGGCGCGCCTTTCAGCAAAGCCACTGCCTCAGGAACCAGGATCGTTTTTTCCGGAAGCAGATCACGTACGGGAAAGCCGTCTTTGCGTGCAGCCATGGCGTTCATTTGCGGCTGCGCAATCCCGATGGGAATTTCGCCACGGGCCACTAACTGGGTCGTATCCGTACTGCCGGTGGAGAAGCGGGCTAACTGCGCCGCCAACAATCTGAGATATCTCCAGGCTTCCTTTTCTCCAAATGCCTGTATGAGAATTTCAATGGCTTCATGCATGGTACCTGAGGCATATGGCAGCGTATGCACGATGTTGCCCCTGTAGATAGGATTGAGTAGATCGTTCCACGTTTTTGGCGCCGGCAGCTTGAGTATTTTCAAAACCTTCTCGTTATATAGATTGGTGACGATCCAGGGCGCGAAACAGGTCCATAAATCGCCCTTATCCTTTACCTTCATGCCGTGCCAATCGGCGGGAACCATATCCCAACCCTTTGGCTTGTATGGGACGATCAGTCCCTCTTTCTTTAAGACTTCATGCGCTGGAGCGCCTGCGCCCAGGAAGATGTCGGCATCGGGTTTGCCGCCCCATGCTCTCACTTTATCCAAACAGACCGGCCACCCACCCGGCCGCACGAACGTGATGTCCACGTCCTTACCATAGGTCTTCTTATAGTACGCCTTGAAACCCTTGGTCAGACTGGCGGACAACTCCTTGTAAACGGGACCGACCCAGCCTATTTTATCTGCGGCTTGCACTTCTGCTGAAAAGATCGGCAGGAGCATCAGTGCCATTGAAAGGGCAGTAAAGATTGTTGCGGTCAAGATTCTTTTTCTCATTATGACCTCCTTTGAAGTGACATTGTCACATTTGAAAAAAATAGAAATTTCGTTATCCTGAATCACTTCCTGTTGTAAAAGCTTCCTCGGTAAGTCGACGACCCGAAATCCCGCCATCAAATCTTCCTGTCATCACCTCCTTTTGACACGGGTTTTTAACTGATGTTGCACTCTAAACAGGATAGAAATAAATGTCAAAAAAAAAAACGAGGCCTCTTTTGATATTCCACAAAAACCGGAGTGATCGGTCGAATAATTTATTTCAATATATTCAGTCTCTTAAAGGATTTGAGAAGGTTACCGCGCCATCGACTATTGACAACTTTCGTTTCGGAGATGTAGATACCCGAAGGCGTTCTAAAATAAAACCCATCTCGAAAAAGCGTTTTGGCGGCTATCCGCTGTGTTCGTCGCATAATCAATAACCAATAACTTCAAAAGGAGGGTCCTATGAAAAAATCCGCTTGGTATCGTTGGATGGTATTACTAGGTGCTGCTGGTTTTGTTTTTTGTACAGCTCTGCTCTATTTTGAATCGCCGGCAGCTGCCAATGACTGCAAAAATCGTGGAGATTTGGATGTGATTTTTTGCGATGAAAACGGTGATCTGCTCGCAGACACACCCACGGATCCGAAAAAACTACTTGATCCGGACACACTCGTTTTTTCCTATACCGCTGTCGAAGACCCGTCTGTTTATGAAAATGTTTTTAGTGAACTCATGCAGCATATGGCCAAGATAACCGGCAAACAGGTGAAGTGGTATGGTCCTGAATCGTACGCCGCCCAGGTGGAAGCCATGCGATCCGGCCGGTTGCACGCATCCGGTTTTGCTGCCGGTGCGACGGTGTACGGCGTGAATCTTGCCGGTTTTCATCCTGCGGCCATGATGGGCTTAAAAGACGGCGGCTTCAGGGGCTACAAACTGTGGTTAATCACCCACAAAGACTCTGATATCAAAACAATCCAGGACCTAAAGGGGCGTAAAGTTGCACATGTAACGCCCTCTTCAAATTCCGGAAACCAGGCGCCTCGAGCATTGTTCAAGAGTATGGGTATCGTGCCGGATGTAGACTACAAGGTCATTTATTCAGGTAAACACGACAATTCCATCATGGGTGTTGTGAATCGGGACTATGATGCGGCACCGGTTGCCTCCACCGTGATGCAGCGGATGATGGAAAGGGGTATGTTCGACAAGTCGGAGGTCCGCATTATCTGGGAGTCGGATAAATTCCCCGGTTCGGCCTACGGGTATGTCAATACGTTGGCTCCTAAATTGCAGAAACTGGTAAGCGAAGCTTTCCTGACATTTGACTGGAAGGGAACTGGACTCGGCGAAGAGTTCGGAAAACGAGCCGATATATTCATTCCGGTTGACTATGTGAAAGACTGGAAAGTCATCCGCACCATCCAGAAAGCAAACAATGTCGTATACAGCCAGGATGGATTGAATGCATTGAAGGTCGAAAAGACACCGAAAAAAAAGAAGAAATAACATTCGACGGCGCTGCGACGCATGGAATTGGGTTATGCTCGAAATCGAAGATCTTTCAAAAGTTTATCCCACAGGAACCGAGGCGCTGAAAAAAGTCAGCCTCACCGTGGACACACCCCAGGTGGTCACCATCATAGGCCCTTCCGGTGCCGGGAAGAGCACTCTTATCCGTTGCATCAATCGTTTGATTGAGCCCACATCCGGGAGGGTCTTTTTGGATGGAACCAATGTGGTAATTTTGGGCCGGCGTGAACTTCGCAAGGTGCGACGTCGCATCGGTATGATCTTTCAGGAATTCAACCTGGTAGAACGCCTGACCGTTATGGAGAATTTGCTCTCCGGCCGTCTGGGCTATGTCGGTTTCTGGAGGACCTATCGCCGAAAATTTCCACGGGCGGATGTTGTCGCCGCCTTCAGACTTCTCGACCGTGTCGGTCTCGCCGGCTATCAAAACACACGGGCCGATGCTTTGTCCGGCGGTCAACGCCAGCGTGTGGGCATCTCGCGGGCGCTCATGCAGCAGCCGGATCTATTGCTCGTGGATGAACCGACGGCGAGCCTGGATCCGAAAACCTCGCGCCAGATCATGCGGCTCTTGGTTGAATTGGCCCATGAACGCGGTACACCGGCACTTGTTAACATTCATGACGTCGGACTTGCTCAGTCTTTTGCCGACCGGATTATTGGTCTGGCTGAGGGAAAAATCGTCTTCGACGGGACACCCCGGCAGGTAACGGCCCAGGTCCTGACCCGCATTTACGGGGAAGAGGACTGGAGCACAACCATTCGGAAAGTCGACGAAAACGGTGAGGCGGACACGAAAAAAGGATCGTCCAAACGAAAGGATACCCTCGATGAGGAGGCTGCTACGGGATGAATGCATCTGCCCGGCCGCAGGCTGAAGGATCGCTTCAATGGCACCGAATCCGTATGATTGAACACCCGCTGATTCGGTACGGATTGACCGTTTTGGCCATCGCTTATCTTTTCTGGTCTGTGGGCGCCCTCGACATCGATTGGTCCCGGATGGCGGCCGGCCTGCCGCGTGCAAAAAACATGGTTGTGAGAATGATACCCCCGGATTTCAGCCGTACGCAACTGCTGGTTAGGGGGGTGCTCGAAAGCGTTCAGATGGCATTGATAGCCAGCTTTCTCGGCATGATTCTGGCAATTCCACTGGGCATTTGCGGTGCCTCCAATCTCGTACCAAAGCCGATTTACTTGATCGCACGCACTTTCATCATCCTGTCGCGCACCTTTCACGAAATTCTTGTTGCGATTCTCTTTGTTAAAATTTTCAGTTTCGGACCCCTGGCCGGGGTGCTGACACTCACGGTGTCCAGCACCAGCTTTATTTCAAAGATGTTGGCCGAGGACATCGAAAACATGCCCTCGGGGCAAATGGAGGCGGTTCGCGCCACCGGAGCCAATTTCCCCAAGCTTTTGACCTATTGCATCTCGCCCCAGGCATTACCGCGCTATCTGGGTGTATCCATCTACCGGTTGGACGCCAATCTTCGCCATTCAACGGTGGTCGGAATCGTCGGCGGCGGCGGTATCGGACAGGTCTTGGCCGCCTCATTCAGCCGCTATGACTATGATTTCAGCCTGGCGATTATCTTAAGCATTATTGCGTTGGTTATCGTTGGCGAATTTTTCTCAAGCTGGGTGCGGGAGCGATTGAGATGACCGTTGAGCAGCACAAGAACAAATACCCCGAGGTGTGGCGCCGTTTCAGCCCGCGTGAAACACTGACCCGCTATAGCTGGTATCTGGGCATTGTCTTCATTGCTGCCTGGTCGGTGAGTCATTTAGACATTCCCTGGATCTACTTTCTGGACGCCCACATCCAGGCCATGGACCTGGTCACACGAATGTGGCCGCCTGATTGGGAATACGTTGCGGAACTGATTGAACCGTTGCTCGAAACCATCCACATCGCAACCATAGGCACTGTCGTAACCGTTATCATCGCATTTCCCATAGCGTTTCTTTCAGCGCGAAACACCACTTTCAACACAGCAACATGGATGATCGGCCGTTTCATTCTGGTCGCCTCGCGATCGGTTAACACAGTCGTTTGGGGCCTGCTGTTCGTTGCCATATTCGGGCCGGGGCCGATGGCCGGTATATGGGCCATTGCGTTCCGATCCATCGGTTTCATGGGCAAGTTGGTGGCTGAAGCCATTGAAGAAATCGATGAGGGGATTGTGGAGGCGATCGAGGCGACGGGTGCGTCGCGCCTGCAGGTGCTCTGGATCGGAATTCTGCCACAGGTCCTGCCCGTGATCTATGGAACCACGGTGTACCGCTGGGATATCAATATCCGCGAATCCACCGTACTCGGTTTTGTGGGTGCCGGTGGCATCGGCATCCTTCTCTACTCCTCCATTAACCAGTTCCTGTGGCAGGAGGTCACCGTCATTCTCATCACGGTTTTCGGTGTGGTGCTTGTCAGCGAATTTGTATCCGCTACGGTCAGGAAACGCATCAGCTGACACCGGCAATACGCGTTGTCTCATGGCAAGCCTCTTAAAGATTGATTGGATATCCAGAGCAAACTTGGATTATTTTCATTTATGTCGATAGCTTGGATACTCTCAATATATCTGCGCCGGTTCATATCAGGTTTTTTGGAATACATTGCATTTTGGCACGGATGACATTATGATAGTAATGATATTCGAAGACATATCATCGATTGTTGGCCCAATGAATGGAAAGACAAAATGCTGAGACAAAGTGTATACATAGAGACAACTGTAGTAAGTTATCTCGCTGCTCGTCCCCGCAGAGATTTGATCGTTGCAGC
>Ga0180009_10000775_pt1 | contig 41487 bp, 26 predicted proteins | sample OS_PC_MetaG_FD_123537 | JGI IMG/M metagenome (GOLD analysis project Ga0180009, IMG submission 123537) | Groundwater microbial communities from the Aspo Hard Rock Laboratory (HRL) deep subsurface site, Sweden - OS_PC_MetaG | ecosystem: Environmental > Aquatic > Deep subsurface > Groundwater...
TCACCGCTCACCGCTCACCGCTCACCGCTCACCGCTCACCGCTCACCGCTCACCGCTCACCGCTCACCGCTCACCGCTCACCGCTCACCGCTCACCGCTCACCGCCATAATGCGGATGGGCGAAACCGCCCATCCTTTTTGGTAGGGAAGATCAAGTTAGATTGTGGTAACCGGTTTCTTCGTGGGTTGCGATATCCAGGCCTTGTTGTTCTTGGTCTTTGGTGACTCTTAAACCGATCAGTAGATCCAGGACTTTCAAGATCAAATAACTAAAAAAACCGCTCCAGAGAATCGTGACGCCGACCGCCAGCGCTTGCACGCCGACTTGATCCATGATCGAAACGCCTTCGTCCAAACCCAATCCGCCTAAACTGGTGGCAGCGAAAACGCCGGTCAAAAGGGATCCGACGATGCCGCCGACGCCATGAACAGGAAATACGTCGAGCGAGTCGTCGATTTTCAGCTTTCGCTTCATGAATTGAGTGGCGACAAAGCAGAGAGCGCCTGCAGTAACGCCTATCACCAATGCGCCTGCGGGACCGACGAAGCCGGAAGCTGGCGTTATGGTGCCGAGGCCTGCGACCATACCGGTCACGATGCCCAATGCGCTGGGTTTGCCGAATTTGATCCATTCGATGAACATCCATGTTAAAGAGCCGGCTGCCGCACCGGTGTGCGTTACCAGGATCGCCATGCCGGCTGAACCGTCGGCGGTCAACGCACTGCCGCCATTGAAGCCGAACCAGCCTACCCACAGCATGCCGGCGCCGGTTAGCACCATCGTCATGTTATGAGGCGGCATCGCAGTAGTCGGGAAACCTCTTCGATTACCGAGAACCAAGGCCGATACTAGGGCCGCAACGCCGGCATTGACATGAATCACAATGCCGCCGGCGAAATCCATGACGCCCAAGTCGGCGAGCCAGCCGCCGCCCCAGATCCAATGACATATCGGCACATAAACCAGCAGCAACCACAAGGAGCTGAACCAGAGAATGGCTGAAAATTTCATGCGCTCTGCGAAACCACCGACGATCAATGCCGGCGTAATGATTGCAAAAGTCATTTGAAACATAAAGAAGACGGTCTCCGGTATGTCGCCGATTAGAGAATCCGTGACCAGGCTGGGCACGAAAAACTTATGGGTGCCGCCCAGGACTTGTTGCAAATCTCCTCCGTCGTCGAAAATCAGGCTATATACGCCTGCAAGCCATAGCAGCGAAACGATGCAGGTGATTGCGAAACATTGCGTTAGCACCGATAGCACGTTTTTGCTTCTGACGAGTCCGCCATAGAACAGGGAAAGCCCGGGCAGAGTCATGAAGAGCACTAATGCGGTGGAGGTTAATACCCATGCGGTATTGCTTTGATTGAGTTCGCCTGCCGCGGCAAGTTGCGGTAGGCCGAACAGTAAAATGAAACTGTTCAGTTTGTTAAGGGTCATGCTGTCCTCGTTAATTATTATAAGTTTTTAGTGGACGCGCGCGGAATTGTCGGTACCGGGAATAAATCATATCCAGGTACCGAATCGTTTGAGGCTTGCTCGTGAGCTTAACCCAGTCTTAACTAATGTGGTGCCTATGGTCTAAAATATTCAGCTATATAAGTTAAAAAATCATGCCGATTTTTACCCAGCTTTTACAAAGAAGGCAGGGTTGATATTGTCGTGCATAATGTTTATTTTATTTAACTTTCAATGTTTTATAATAGGCATCTCTTAAAGCAGGGTTAAATGGCGTCGCTGCCGGTTTCACCGGTTCGGATGCGAATCACTTGCTCCAGACTTGTCACAAAAATCTTGCCGTCACCTATCTTCCCGGTATTAGCGGCTTTGACAATGGTTTCAATGGCCTGATCCAGAATTTCATCGGAAACGGCAATTTCCAATTTCACTTTTGGCAAAAAGTCCACGACATATTCCGCGCCGCGATAAAGTTCGGTATGCCCTTTTTGGCGCCCGAATCCTTTGACTTCGGTGGCAGTAACTCCCGCAACGCCGATTTCCGATAAGGCTTCTCTGACGTCATCCATTTTGAATGGTTTGATAATCGCTGTAATTAATTTCATATTGATCTTCCAGAGTGGTTAAGTTGCTATCGTATCCCTTTCGGGGTTCGGTTTAAGCCGCAATCATAGTTAAATATCCTAATAGTTACAATTTCATAAGGCTTAATCCGATGCGGGGCGTTACTTTTTCCGAAAAAAACGGGCGCATTGCGCGCCCGTTATTACTAGGCTAACGTGTTAGCGTTTGCTGCCTTCAGTCGTAAATTCGGGGTAAGCTTCCATGCCGCACTCGGAGAAATCGACGCCTTTGTATTCTTCTTCTTCGCTGACGCGGATGCCCATCGCTAGCTTGATTAAGTACCAAGTCAGTAGGCTGCTGAAGAAAACGAAGCCGAATATTGTTACGATGCCGATCAATTGGGCTGAAAAGCTGGCTTCTTCATTGGAGAAACAGACTGCTATCAACCCCCACATGCCGACGACGCCATGGACCGAAATCGCGCCAACCGGGTCGTCGATTTTGAGTTTATCCCAAGCCAGGATCGAGAAAACGACGATGACTCCTCCGACTGCACCGATGACGGTGGCCAATAATGGCGATGGCGTCAACGGCTCAGCGGTGATTGCAACCAATCCTGCCAAAGCGCCGTTCAGCGTCATGGAAAGATCGGCCTTGCCGAACATGAAGTGTGCGGTTAATAAGGCGGCAACAAGTCCTCCGGCAGCCGCCGTGTTGGTATTGACGAATACCATGGCAACCGAGTTGGCTTCGCCGATGTCCGAAATTTTTAATTCAGAACCACCATTAAATCCGAACCAACCCATCCAAAGAATGAAGGTTCCAAGAGTTGCCAGCGGCATGTTACAGCCTGGAATTGGGTTGATCGAGCCGTCCGCTCCATATTTTCCTTTACGTGCACCGAGTAATAATACTCCCGCCAATGCCGCGCTTGCGCCACACATGTGAACCACGCCGGAACCAGCAAAATCGAGAAAGCCCAGGCCATCGAGAAAGCCAGCACCCCATTTCCAATAACCTTGCAGCGGGTAGATGAAGCCGGTCATTACGATTGCGAATGCCAAGAATGACCACAGTTTCATGCGTTCGGCAACGGCGCCGGAGACGATTGACATTGCCGTGGCTACAAACACGACTTGAAAGAAAAAGTCGGCCATTTTCGAGTAATAGGTTTCTCCTCCGCTGCTCATTACGGCCTCGGTCGTATGGTCATCACCGAGCAGGAAGCTGATGCCGGGCCACACGCTGTTGACCGCTTCATCAGGGTACATGATGTTGTAACCGAACAGCATGTACATGATGCAGGCGATAGCAAACAAGGCGATATTTTTGGTTAAAATTTCGGTGGTGTTTTTGGCTCTAACCAAACCAGCCTCGAGCATCGCAAACCCGGCCGCCATCCACATGACTAGTGCGCCGCTCATCAAAAAATAAAATGTATCGAGCGCGTAACTTAATTCAACTAATTTATCCACTTTCGATCTCCTCGTTAACGATTTTATAGAGCTTCTTCGCCGGTTTCACCGGTTCGGATGCGGACGACTTGCTCGAGATTGCTGACAAAAATTTTTCCGTCACCAATCTTGCCGGTATTGGCTGCTTTGGAAATGGCTTCTACAGCCGCTTCGAGCTGGTCGTCGCCGATGGCTACCTCGACCTTGGCCTTTGGTAGAAAGTCCACGACATATTCCGCGCCGCGATACAATTCCGTATGGCCTTTTTGGCGGCCAAAACCTTTAACTTCCGTTACGGTGACTCCTGAAACCCCTATTTCGGATAACGCTTCGCGTACATCGTCCAGCTTAAAGGGCTTAACAATTGCTGTTATTAATTTCATCTCTATGCCTCTTGTTAAGTTACGAACTCGAATTTGTTTAAAGCACAGAGCGTGCCATAAAAGCCAAGGATGTTATTAACCCAAGATTTGGGCATTTGCATTAACTGGAGATATTGTTTTGTATCAATGTGGTGCGACTTGCTTTAAACTCTGCACCATAATGATGCTAAGAAGGTTGGGTGGCCGATGAGTAGCGTTGTTTTTATAATTGAGATCAATTAGTTGCTTATATGGCATGTGAAGTGCTTAAAAAAGTGTGTAGCGATTTCGAAAGCCGGTAGCATTCATTTGCAGCGATCGTTTTAAGGTCTAGCGAACCTGCTTCCATTATTTGAAAAAGTCATTTTATGCTCTTTATACCCATCGTAGATCAAAATGCGGCACCGGGCTGTCCTCGGGCACTATCGAAATTTGAAGTGCGAAAGGTATGTGTGGAGCAAACAGTTCCACATTTTTGATTTGCTCGCGGATCAATGACCGGTTATTGGGGAGAGGCTATAAAACTTTTCCGGGCGGCTATATTGCAACTCAAAAAAATGATATCGTTATCGCGAAATATTCTTAGCAATTTATATATATAACAATCAACCTAGGAGACAACTTACATGTCTGTAGAAAATGTACTTAAAATGATTCAGGAGCACGATGTTAAATTTGTCGACTTTCGCTTTTGTGATACGCGCGGCAAAGAACAGCATGTGACTTTTCCTGCTCATGATGTGGATGAAGACCTCTTTGAAGAAGGCAAGATGTTCGATGGCTCCTCGGTTGCGGGCTGGAAAGGCATTAACGAGTCGGACATGATTCTGATGCCGGATCCAAGCACGGCAGTGATGGATCCGTTTTATGACGATAACACGCTGATTCTACGTTGCGATATCATCGAGCCGAACGACATGCAGGGCTACGAACGCGATCCGCGTTCTATCGCGAAACGCGCAGAAGCTTATCTGGCGAGTACCGGTATAGGTGATGCGGCTTTCTTCGGTCCTGAAAACGAGTTTTTCGTGTTTGACGATGTACGTTGGTCGTCCGATATTTCAGGTGCTTCATACAAGATCGATTCTTCCGAGGCAGGTTGGAACTCCGAAAAAGCTTATGAAGACGGAAACATGGGTCATCGCCCAAGCGTGAAAGGCGGTTATTTCCCTGTTCCTCCGGTCGATTCGTTGCAGGATATGCGTTCTGCGATGTGTTTGATTCTCGAAGAAATGGGCATGGTTACCGAAGTCCATCATCACGAAGTTGCAACAGCCGGTCAATGCGAGATAGGTGTTAAATTCGGTACTTTGGTCAAAAAAGCCGACGAAGTGCTGGATTTAAAATATGTCGTGACCAATATTGCGCATGCTTACGGTAAAACCGCGACATTCATGCCGAAACCGCTGGTAGGCGATAACGGTAGCGGTATGCATGTTCATCAATCCTTGGCCAAAAATGGCGTCAATCTATTTTCCGGCGACTTATACGGGGGCTTGTCGGAAACAGCTTTGTACTACATCGGCGGCATTATCAAGCACGCCAAAGCTTTGAACGCATTTACCAATGCTTCGACGAACAGCTATAAACGCTTAGTTCCAGGTTTCGAAGCTCCGGTAATGTTGGCGTACTCTGCGCGTAACCGTTCCGCTTCAATACGTATTCCTTTTGTCAGCAATCCGAAAGGCCGTCGTATCGAGGTGCGCTTCCCTGATTCGACTGCAAACCCTTATTTAGCGTTCTCTGCAATGCTAATGGCGGGTTTGGACGGTATTCAAAACAAAATTCATCCAGGCGATGCGATGGATAAAGATTTGTACGATTTACCGCCGGAAGAAGAAAAAGCGATTCCGCAAGTTTGCCATGCCTTCGATCAAGCTTTACAAGCATTGGATAGCGACCGCGAATTCTTGAAACAAGGCGGCGTGTTTACTGATGACGCCATCGACGGTTATATTGCGTTGAAAATGGAAGAGGTGACCCGTCTGCGGATGAGCACGCACCCGGTTGAATTCGATATGTATTACAGTCTGTAATTACGAATCGAAATAACAACAATAAAACGCCCCATAATGGGGCGTTTTTTATTTGGGTGCACCATAATGCCGTTCAAGGGTTTTGCCTAATCTTGTTTTGCACCGGAAATGATGGGGCCAGGGCAAGGTGAAAGGGGAAAGGGGAAAGATGAAAAGGAGTGGGAGTAGGGAGTCACTGGTATTAAGTTAAAGGGAGCCCGTCATTCCGCCATGGATTGGCGGAATCCAGGGCCATGGATGGATGGCAAGCTTTTGAGGCACATAGAGCCTGAATGCAAGCATTACTTATTTCTGTGACGTCTTAAACTTAATGGCGGCCTCGTAGGGTACGCTATGCGTACCATGGTAACCCCATTAATGCTAAGCAAGCCCTTATGGTTTGATATGGGTGTGGATTCGATGCTTAACGGTATGAAGGTACGCGCAGCGTACCCTACAATTTATGTATAACGATAAGCGCTGGAGCGTGGAAACGAGGGAAACCGTTATTCCGGTAGGGATTGCCGAGATCCAGGGCTCAAAGGCCTGAATGCCTATTGCTAACCATGATCGTTGGAGGTTGTCGATTAGATGTCTAATTATTATGGTCTAGTATTTGCTTACTTTTAGTAAAGCGATCGTTTTCTTTGTCTATATGTTTGTTCCTTGATTAATCGATAAGCTCATGACTTTAAAAAACCGTGTATAAAAAGATTCTCGAACACTTAAATGAAGCGGTTTTGCTATTCGATCGGCAGCTTAAACTGACTTACATCAATACCGCCGGTGAGATTCTCTTCGCCGATAGTGCTCGACATTTGTTGGGCAATAGTGCCATGGAGTTATTCAAGACGATCGATTCCGAGCAAAGGTTGGATCTGGAGCAATGCCTGCGTATGGATGAGCCCTTAGTCGATCGTGAATTGACTCTGGATATCATGAATCAGAGCATTACGGTCAATTTTAGTGCGACGCCTGTGATCAATGATGATCAGGTTACGGAGGTTATTGTCGAATTGCAGCAATTGGACAGGCATTTACGCATTTCTAAGGAAGAACAACTGATTGCTCAGCAAACAACCGTTCGGATGTTGGTCAGAGGTTTGGCTCATGAAATCAAAAACCCTCTTGGAGGGTTAAGAGGTGCGGCGCAGTTGCTGGATCTTGAATTGGATGATCCTGAGCTTAAGGAATACACTCAAATCATTATTGCCGAGTCGGACAGGTTGCAAGGTTTAATGGATAAAATGCTCGGGCCTAATAAGCTACCGAATAAAGCGCTATTAAATATTCATGAAGTTGTCGAGCGGGTTAGGCAATTGGTGCTTATTGAAGCGAACGGAAAACTGAGCGTTATTCAGGATTACGATCCTAGTATTCCGGATGTTTTTGCTGATAAAAATCAATTGATTCAAGCGGTATTGAATATTGTCCGAAATGCCGTACAGGCGATGGAAGGCAGCGGAATACTGACTTTAAAAACCAGAGTCTGCCGACAAATGACGATCGGTCGCAAGAGAAATAAATTGACCGCGAGAATCGATATTATCGATAACGGTCCCGGAATCGATAAAGAGATGATGAGCAAGGTCTTTTATCCGATGATTACTGGACGGGCCAGTGGAACAGGGCTTGGTTTGTCCATCGCACAGTCTTTGATCAATCAACATGACGGCATGATCGAATGCGATAGTCAGCCCGGTCGTACCGTATTTTCTATTTATTTACCCCTGGAGAATCACCATGAGTAATTCGGGCATGGTTTGGGTCGTCGACGACGATAAATCCATCCGCTGGGTATTAGAAAAAGCCCTGCAAAAAGCCGCGATCGAGACCCGTTCGTTCACGAACGGTAATGTCTTGCTCGAGGCTTTAAAATCCGAGGAGCCGGACGCGTTGATCACCGATATTCGCATGCCCGGCATCGATGGCCTGCAGTTGTTGAAGAGCGTTCAAAGTAGTCATCCGGATTTGCCGGTCATTGTGATGACCGCGCATTCTGATTTGGAAAGCGCGGTATCGGCATTTCATGGCGGGGCCTTCGAATATCTGCCCAAACCGTTTGATATAAAAGAAGTCGTTGAGGTCGTTCGCCGCGCATGCGAGCATTCCAAGCAACGACAGGAATCAATACAGAACAACCATGTTGTTGAATCGACCCCGGAAATTATCGGTGCCGCACCGGCGATGCAAGAAGTATTTAGAGCGATAGGTCGATTGGCCCGGTCCCACATTACCGTGATGATCAATGGCGAGTCCGGAACCGGTAAGGAATTGGTGGCCAAGGCTTTACATCGTCATAGTCCAAGAGCGAGTAATCCGTTTATTGCGTTGAATATGGCCGCGATCCCTAAAGATTTGATGGAATCCGAATTATTCGGACATGAAAAAGGTGCGTTTACCGGTGCTCAAGCGCGAAGGTCGGGGCGATTCGAACAAGCCAATCACGGAACGCTGTTTCTCGACGAAATTGGCGATATGCCCGCCGAACTGCAAACGCGCTTGCTGAGAGTGCTGGCGGACGGAGAATTTTATCCGGTCGGTGCGCATTCATCGGTTAAGGTCGATGTTCGGATCATTGCCGCGACACACCAAAATCTTGAAGCCTTGGTCGCTCAAGGCCGGTTTCGCGAGGATTTATTTCACCGCTTGAATGTTATTCGTATTCATATTCCGCCGCTTCGCGATCGCCGAGAAGATATTCCGTTGCTAATGCAGTATTTTTTAAGTAAAGCCGCGGCCGAATTGAATACCGAATTAAAGGTGCTTAAGCCTGACGCAGAACAATTCTTGAAGGCTCTGGAATGGCCGGGCAATGTACGCCAGCTAGAGAATCTATGTCGTTGGCTGACCGTAATGGCTTCGGGCCGGGAAATTCACAAGAATGAATTGCCGCCGGAATTGCTGCATAGTCGGGAGGAGTCGGGCGGGACGGATGAGAATTGGCAAGGGGTGTTGAAGAAAAATATCGAGTACCAATTGCATAAGGGCGATCAGGAGATTGCCAAGCATACGATACCGGTAGTCGAAGCCATTTTGATTAAGTCGGCATTGGATTTTACCGGCGGAAAACGTCACGAAGCAGCTAAGCTATTGGGTTACGGTAGGAATACGCTGACTCGTAAGATTAAGGAGCTGGATATCGAGGAATGATCGTAAGTCCTGCGCCGAATTTTGATCTACGAAGTATATACACATGGCCGTCACGAAATCCTTATGGCTCGAGAAGAGGGCTTTCAAGGAAGAAAGCCCTCAATCCGGTGTGATTGCCTACAAGGTTTTAGCCTTTGAGCAAGTCTTTGACTTTAGCCATGATTCCGGCCGGATCGATGCCTTGGTGCGGGAATTGCTCCCACAAGCCGCCGCAGCCTTCTTTATGCGTTGCGATATGGGCAAATTTAGGCGTGAAACCGCGTTCCAGTAACCATGAGCCATAGCGACTACCCAGACCGGTTTTGCGGTTGAACGATTCGACGACCAAAACCATCGGCGATTTTCCGACTTTGGCAAGCATGTCTTCGTCGATGACGTTCAATGTCGGTTTGTTGATCAAGCCGACATCAATGCCTTCTTTTTTCAAACGTTCAACTGCATCCAACGCGCGGTATAACGATTCGCCGAAGCTGACGACATAGCCTTGCGTGCCTTCGCGGATGACTTCGTCCTTGCCGGAAACGAATTTATAATTGCCGCCGAAGAAATCGTTCCCGTCGCTATCCAGAATCGCGGGCACCTTGGAGCGGGTAGAGAAAACGAAACGCAGACCCGGGTTGAAGAAAATAGTTTCCAAGCAGGCTTTCATTTGGTTCGGGTCGGCCGGGAAGTACAGATTGGTGTCGTAACCGTCGCTCAAACCGTTGTCGGCGAACATGTTGTTTAAACCGAAATGGCAGGTGTTGTCGGCCATGTCGTCGATACCGGAATGCGAGAAATGACATAACACGTTGGAATTGTTCAAGCGTGCCATCGTGATTTCGGAAATACACATTTCCAGGAAAGCACTGAATGTGCCGAAAATACCTTGTTTACCGGCTTCCATACCGAAACCGGCCGCTGCGGAAAAGTTGCCGCGTTCCATGATGCCGGAAGAGATGAAAATCTCGGGGTAAGCATCATGAATTTTCTTTAAGCCGCAAGAACCTTCAAGGTCGCTGTCGATCACGCGAACTTTATCCAGACGTTCCGTTTCTGACAAGCGGCCCAAAATCGCGACAGACGCATCGCCGAAGACGTTGCGGTTGGCATCCCATTTATCGCTGGAGCCGAGGAATGTGTAGTCTTGTTTCGGTGCTTTGATGGACTTCAGATGTTCAACAGCGGCTTGCTGACCGTTGGCTTCCAAGTATTCCAGCGCCAGTTTCACCGAAATGACATCGTGACCGTGAGTCGAGCCTTCCAAACCTTTGATGCCAGGGCACATAGGACGGTGATTGATGACCGCGACAGGACCTTGCGTGTTGATCGCGGTGACGATGCGGTGGTAAAGGTCGTCGAGGTCTTCGCCGTCGCCTTCTAGTACTTTAACGCCATGGCCTTCCAGTGTTTTAGCCGTGCTGCATCCGCCCAAATAATGGGAAGGGTGGCCGGCGATCGTGACATCGTTATCGTCGATAATGAGTTTCACGTTGAGTTGTTGAGCAACGGCAAGGCGCGCAGCTTCCGCATCGTTACCTTCTTGTTGCGAGCCGTCGGAACCCAAGCAAAATAATGTCTTGCTAGGGTTTGCCATCGCCACGCCGTTGACGTAAGGCCACATGTGACCTAAGCGACCGGAGCTGAATTTTACGCCGGGTGTAAAGCCCAATTCAGGATGGCCCGGTAGATGAGAATGCGCTTCACGGTAATGCATCAGCTTTTCGGTCGGTAAATCGCCGTTTAGCGTGGACATCAAGTATTGGGTGGCAACGCGGTGTCCTGCTTCATCAAAAAAGACAGGAACGAATTTGTCGTCGTTGCCGCGAAACAGGGCGTCTAGAATCATGACTTCAGGAACCGTATCGAACGGGCCGCCGGTGTGTCCGCCAACGCCTCTGGCGGCGCCGGTCGCTGTGAAAAAAACGATCGCATCGCGGCATAATTGAATATTGGCCTGCAGAGCCGATTTTTGTTCGGCGGTTAGTTTGTTGCTGCTTGGATCGAGTGAAATGCGCTGATAAGCGCCGAGATCGATTGGAAATTTAGACATAGTTATTTTTCTTTTCGGTTGGGTTAATAAACGTGCTTTGAACCTAGAAAAGCATTCCGCCATGAAGGTCGTGAAGAATAAAACGCTAATTCAATAGCTTATTTTGCCTATGCAAATCATTTTCCCGTAAAAGGTTATTTAAGATTTTAGGACAAGCCGTTGAGAGACTTCATGTGCTTCATGGTTAAACTGCCGAATTTAGGTTGAAAGCGCTCTCTTTAATAAAAACAATTAATCGGATGGTCGAGGTGCAATTTTTCTGGGTACCGCTGTCCTCCGAGCGAATCCGTGCGTTGGCTGCCGAAACTAGATCGGTATGCGTTCCCACGGAGGACCGTGGGAACGAGGGAAACGGCGAGCAAAACTTAATAGCTCCAGGAAGTTATTTTTCACGAAATCCAAAACATTTCCATAGTGTCATCCATTTTGGTCCTTCTCCTAGCGTTAGGTGAGGGACCGAACACCCGGGCTCCTCCTTAAGCAACGCCGAAATTTGAAGTGCGAAAGGTATGGATAAGAATGTAGTTGGCCTGTCTAATGAATGTTAGTGCCTCACCGTATTCAGATTTCGTTATTCTAGCTTCGGTTTTGACATACCCCCGTCCGTGTCTACGGCAGTCTTGAATACGGGCTATTCTGAGCCTGATTTTTAACTGCCTAAAAATCACTTTCGAAAGTATAACTCGTAGGCAAGCTCAACAAAACACTTTCGCAAAAAATGTCGGCTCAATCGTTTCGAATCCAAGTTTGATTTTCACGCTCGGTGTAGCGGTCTCTTGCCAGTAACAGATAAAAAGAAGGGACGACGAAGAGCGTAAATAGAGTTCCAACGCCGAGACCGCTAGCGATTACCAAGCCGATATCGAAACGGCTTGCTGCGCCCGGGCCGGAAGCGATCAGTAAAGGGACCATCGCGACGATCATCGATACGGTGGTCATTAAAATCGGTCGGAGCCGAATTTTCGCTGCTTGCTCTACCGCTTCGCGTTTGGTCAAGCCTTCGTGGATCTGCAGTTGATTGGCGAATTCGACGATCAAAATACCATTCTTTGCAATTAAACCGATTAACGTGATCAAGCCGACTTGTGTATAAATATTGATCGATGCGAAGCCGAGCATGATGAAAGCTAGGGCGCTGGCGATCGAGAGCGGGACCGAAATTAGAATGATCAAAGGGTCGCGCCAGCTTTCGAATTGCGCAGCCAGCATTAAGTAAATGATCAACAGCGACATGAAAAAAGTCACGACTAAAGCGCTGCCTTGTTGGGCATATTGTCGAGAACTGCCGGTATAGTCGTAACTATAACCGCGCGGAAACAATTCATCGGCTTGCTGTTCCAAATATTCCATGGCATCGCCGAGTGTCACGCCTGGCGCCATCATGCCCGATACGGTCAGGCTGTTGAGCTGTTGAAATTGAGTTCGTTTGCTGGGTTCGACCGATTGTTCGAGATGCACCAACGATGACAGCGGTACTTGTCCGCCAGATGCGGTGCGCAAATAATAATGATCGAACTTACTGGTATCGAGGCGCGATAAATCGTCGACTTGCGGTATCACTTTATAGCTTCTCCCCTGCAGGCTAAAGTGGTTGACATATTGTCCGCCTAGTAAAGATGCCAGGTTGCTGCCGATGTCTTGCATCGTCAATCCTAAATCCGCCGCTCTATCCCGGTCGATGACAAGGGTCGCTTTCGGTCGGTCGAAATTGACTTCCTTCATTAAAAAATTGAAGCGTCCGCTTTGTGTCGCACGATCGACCAGAAGGTCCGCTACTTGGTTAAGCGATGCGTAATCGGCATCGGTGACGATTACGAATTGTAGCGGTAGGCCGCCTCCCGATCCGGGTAAGCTTGGCCGTGGAATGACCGCGGTTTGGAAGCCGGCAATGGTGTTGACCTTAGCCTGTAATTCCGGCTGTATCGCCATTTGCGAACGTTTGCGCAATGCGGTCGAAGGCATTTTAAAGCCGCCGAATACAGTGTTGTTGCTGCCGCCGAAGCCTAGCAGCATAAAGCTTTCGTTGTATTCCGGTATCGATTCGAATTGTTTGATCAACTCTTCGGCATAAGCTTCGTTATAATTCAAAGTTGCAGTTTGCGGACCGCTCTCCATGACGAAAAGTATGCTTTGGTCCTCGGTTGGGGCCAATTCTTTTTGCGACAGGCTGAACATGAAATAAATGCTGATCAAGACCATCAGGGCAAATGCAAGTACTAAAGATGGCGTTTCCAGGAGCGGATGCAGCAATTTTCGATAACGTTCGGACCAATCGTTAAAGATTGCTTCGACCGCATGTTCGAAACGGCCGGCCTTGCCTTGGTCTTTCAGGATTTTGGAGCTCAACATCGGCGCTAATGTGAGCGCAACGATGCTCGAAATGACTACCGCGCCAGCCAAGGTAAAAGCGAATTCGGTAAACAACGTGCCTACCAGTCCGCCCATGAAACCGACCGGTAAATAGACCGCAACCAGCGCAACCGTTGTCGCGATTACCGGAAGAACCAATTCGCGCGTGCCTTCGATGGCCGCTTCGAATTTGGATTTGCCCAATTCGATATGGCGATGCACGTTTTCGACGACAATGATCGCGTCGTCGACGACTAGACCGATGCCCAGCACCATTGCCAGCATGGTGAGCAGGTTTACCGAAAACCCCATGAGTAGCATCAAAAAAGTGCCGCCGATCAAGGATAGGGGGACTGTGATCGATGGAACCAGTGCGGCACGAATCGAGCCCAATGATAAATAAATAATCATTAAGACGATGAACAATGCTTCGGCCAGCGTGCGAAAGACTTCGTTGATCGAATCCTGGATAAAACGGCTCGCATCGTAAGGTAGCAGGATATGCATGGCTTCAGGCAAGTCTTTTTCAATTTCGTCCAACATATCGCGGACGGCATAGGCAACCGTCAGCGGGTTGGCTCCGGGTGCTTGTTCGATACCCATGAAAATTGCGGTCTTGCCTTTATACCAGTTGACCATGTCGTAATCTTCGCTGCCCAATTCGGTATCGGCAACATCGGATAGCCTGATTAGCGTACCGCCGCGATTGCCGACGATTAGATTGCGAAAATCCTGTTCGCTGACGACATCGGTTGTCGCGCTCAAATCAACTGTAACGAAATTCCCCTTGGTTTGACCGGCCCCCGACAAGTAATTGTTCGAGCGCAACACATTCGCAACATCCTCGGCAGTTACGCCGAGCGACGACATGCGTTTGGGGTCGAGCCAGATACGCATCGCAAAGGTTTTATTACCGAGTACATTGGCTTTGCCGACGCCTGGTATCGATTGGATTTTCGGTTTAACGACGCGAAGCATGTAATCGCTGATTTGCGAAGGTTTCATCGTATCGCTATATAACGCGACATACATCAATGCAGTCGTATCTCCGATTTGCGATGTAATAACGGGGTCTTCCGATTCGGCTGGTAAGACATTTCGTTGACTTGCTACTTTCGCTTGAATTTCGGCGACCGCGGCATTCGGGTCGTAGTTAAGGCGCATGTGCGCTTCAATCGTCGAAACGCCTTGGCGACTGTTCGAGGACAGATAATCGATGCCGTCGGCCTCGGCGATGGCCTGCTGTAGGGGCGTGGTAATGAATCCTTGCACTAAATCGCTGCTGGCGCCGGGATAGGACGTGGTAACAGTGACGACGGTATTTTCGGTTTCCGGGTATTGTCTGAGCTCCAGCGCCGTGATGGCTCTCAAGCCGAGTACTAAGATCAATAGACTGACAACGCTGGCGAGGACCGGCCGTTCGATGAAAAGGTCAGTGAACTTCACTGTGAAATCTCCCGTTCGCCTGGGGCGGGTTTATCATCCAACTTAACCGGCATGCCGTTACGTAGTTTGACTTGGCCGGCGCTAACGACACGTTCGCCAAGTTTCAAACCGCTAATGATTTCCACGCGGCCGGAGCGTGTTTGTCCGGTTTCGATTTGCCGGTTTTGTACGATCGGGCCTTGCCCGACTGTTTCGATCACGAATACCGAATTGCCGTAAGGGTTATAGGTGATCGCGGTATCGGGTAGTGTCAGTACCTTGAATGCTTGGTCCGATAAAATGTTGATTTGTGCGAACATGCCCGGGTGCAGCAGCTTTTCGCTGTTGTTTAGCGTGGCGCGAACTTGCGCGGATCGCGTGCCTTGATCGATCAGCGGACTTACGGCGCTGATTTTGCCGTTGAATTCTCGGTCCGGGTAAGCTTGCACGGTTGCAATGACTTGGCGGCCTTTAACGAGTTGATTCAGATAGCGTTCTGGAACGGTAAAGTCTAAATAAATCGGGTCCAGTTGTTGCAGTGACACGATTGCCGAACCTTCCGTTAAGTATTGGCCGAGGTTGACTAGACGAATGCCGAGTTTTCCGGTGAAAGGTGCGCGAATACGTTTTTTGTCAATCAGTGTGCGTTTAGCATGAACGGCCGCGGCGGTTTCGTCGAGTAGGGCATGGTTCTGATCGTAATCGGATTGGGAAATAAAATTTTTATCTATTAGCTTTTCGCTCCGCTCGAAGCGGATCTTGGCGAGCCGCATTTCGGCTTCGAGTCCTTGTAATTCTGCGCGATCGGTCGAAGCATCCAGTTCCAACAGCAATTGTCCTTTTTTACCCAATTGGCCGGAATCGAAATGAATCGCTTCGACTTTGCCGGCCACTTCGTTGCTGACGTCAACACCGGCAATGGCGGTTAAGCTTCCCACCGCGGACAATGTTGAAGGCCAGTTTTCTTGGGTGACTTCGGTGGCTGCAACGACGGCCGGTGGCGGAGGTTGAAATCGGCCGGCTTCTCGTTGAAGTTGGTAAAACTTCAGTCCGAAAATGCCGCCAAAAATCAACACGGAAAATAGTATTAAAATAAGAAAACGTTTGAGCATGTGAGGTTTAAAATACCGAGTCGATGGAATTGTTGGATTGATCCCTGCACCTAAATTAATGAAGATTTCCTCGTTCCCGACGCTCCTGCGTGGGAATGCATACTGATCTTGCTTCGGCAGCCAAGGTATCGGTTCCCACGGAGGACCGTTGGAACCAGGAAAATTATCCGAGATGATTGATTATAGCCAATGGATTATGAATTTAGGTGCTGGGTGAATGCGGATTTTTTAGAAGCAATAATCGGCCTAGCTCCTTAGCACTGAAATTTTCCTCGTTCTCACCGCTCTAGCGTGGGAATGCATACTGATTTTGCCTCGGTAGCCAAGATATGGGTTCCCACGGAGGACCGTGGGAACCGGAAAATTTAGGTGCTGGTTTCACGGCGTCTTTTAATGGGCACTCCAGTGTCGAAATTTGACTAGCAAAGGGTATAAAAACCACGACAACTAGCGGTTATCAAGTTCCTTTATCATTTGCCGGATCCGATTTAGCAATTGTCGTTGTTGCGTCGTCGGCAATCGCTTTAGGTCGCGTTCGAATTCAGTAAGACCGTAATTCGCCGTGTCATTACTCGAATCGGATAGTTGTATGCCACAATCGGCGAGAACGCGAGTGATGGGCTCGCGTGCATCATCTAGCGGCATCGCCCCCGACAATATTTTTTTGAGCATGGTATGGATGCGCACGAAAACCGATGTTCCGTTTAGTAACGCCTCGGCAAATGCTTGTGCATGCTCGTCGTTATAGGCTCTTCGTCTCGAATCCGAAAAAGTGCGCATTTCTATCGTAACGGGTGCTGCTTGATTATCGATTCGATAATCGAAGTCGAACGGTTGGTTTTGCGATGTGATCAGGCTGTTGGAATCGACTATTAGTTGCAATCGGTTGGCTTTGCAAACGATTTCGAGTCTAATCGAATCATAAAGTCCACGTTTCGGCATTGGCGATCGTGCTAGGCTGTATTCCAGGTTGGTTAAGCGGTCCCAGTCACGGTGGTAACTCCATGTGTGGAAATCCTGAGCTGTCGCGGTCTGGGGCAATAAAATGATAACGCAAAGGATCGGTAAGAAATACTGAAATAATCGAGTTCTAAGTTTCATTGAGCAATAGGCCGTAAAGCTTTGATAAAGAACCTTAGGATACACTAAAACCCGAATCGAAAGCTAAATCGAGTAAAGCCGATTCAATGCCTGGCAGGACGGCGGTTGAAACCCCGTTCTAAACATTTCGAAAGTGACCAAAGCAAGCCGAAATATTTACTGTGAACGTTCGTGAATTAAGGTTATTTATCTAATTTTTCGATATTCAACACAATGCCGGCTCCGAAGAGGGGCGGTTGCACGATCGACAGGCGTCGGCGGCAGGGCAGATTTTTGCTCCTGCAAAATCTGCATTCACGCCATCCTTGGCGTTCGAACCGCCGTCGAGCCTACACGGAAGTATTTACCCAGCACCTAAATTATATATGTAATCAATCATGGCCAATAATCTATGAAATTTAGGTGCTGGGTTTACGGCGTCCTGTCGCAGGGGAGCCCTATCGAAGGGTGAGCGGTAGTTTGGGGCTTCACCAGGCCGGTGAAAGTGTTGTAGACCCTTCATGCTTCGACTTGGCTCAGCACGAACGGTCTACAGCACATGCCAACTGCTCTTTTCAGGATTAATGCAGTGTATTGTCGGCTAATTCGCTTTCCCGCCGGAGCATCGATATCGAACGTCTTGTCGGGTCAATTCATCCGCCGGCATGGGGCGCGCGAATAAATAACCTTGAGCGATATTGCAACCTTCGCGTTCAAGAAATTGAGCTTGCTCCTCGGACTCAACGCCTTCCGCGACGGCTTCCAGCCCTAGGTTTCGAGCTAGCGAGATGATAACCCGAACGATGGCCTCGCCGTGTTTATCGCGGCCGATGTCCTGCACGAAGGATTGATCGATTTTTAACCGGTCCAGCGGGAGGTTTTTTAGATAAGCCAGACTGGAATAACCGGTGCCGAAATCGTCAATCGATAGCGAGATACCTTGTTGACGTAAATTATCCAATATGCGCATGGCTTGCTCCGGTTGGCGCATGATCATCGATTCAGTCACTTCCAATTCCAGATGCTTGGCAGGGATATTGACTCTCTCCAACGCTGCGGATATTTGGCCTGCGAGATCCTCCCGGTCGATTTGTTGCACCGATAAATTGACCGATGCGAGAGGAACGTCAAAGCCATCCGCTTGCCACTCGGCCATTTGTCTGACGGCTTCATTTAAAACCCATTCGCCGATTTCACCGATGATACCCATGTCCTCGGCTAACGGAATGAATTGGCCTGGCGAGACTAAGCCTAATTCTGCGTGTTGCCAACGCACTAATGCCTCGACTCCCGCAAGCGTACGGTCGAGCAAATTAATTTGAGGTTGATAATAAAGTAAAAGCTCGTTTCGGGCGACTGCGCCGCGCAGAGCGTTCTCCATGATCAAGCGCTCGAAAGCGCCGGTAGTTAGGCCTGATGAAAAGAATTGATATGTATTACGGCCTTGTTGTTTGGCTTGATACATCGCTAGGTCGGCATGTTTCAGTAGTGTGTCGACGTCTTTGCCGTCTTGCGGAAACAGTGCGATGCCGATGCTGGCGGTCACGGTTAACGTGTGGTCATCGATGAACATCGGCCGGTTAAAAATTTGCAATAATTTATGTGCGACGATGACCGCGTGATGCGCGGTGGAATCGTCTTCCAACAGCAGAACGAATTCGTCGCCGCCTAGTCGGGCCAGCGTATCGTCGGCTCGAATCGCTTGTTGCATACGTTCGGCGGCTTCTTTCAATAAGTCGTCGCCTACCGGGTGACCCAGAGTATCGTTAATTGTTTTGAACCGGTCCAGATCAAGAAATAATACGGCCAGGTTCTTGTTTTCTCGTTGCGCATGGATCAAGGCATGCCCGAGGCGGTCTCTGAATAAGGTGCGATTAGGTAGGCGTGTTAATGCATCGTGATGAGCCAGAAAGTCGAGTTGCGCCTGGGCTTCCTTGACCGAGCTGATATCGTTGAACACGCCGACAAAATGCGTGGTGGTGCCTTCGCTGTTTTTGACCGCACTGATAGTCAACCATTCCGGATAAACTTCGCCGTTTTTACGCCGATTCCAGACTTCGCCGCGCCAATGGCCTGTGCCTAATAGTGTATTCCACAACTCGAAAAAAAAAGACCTGTCTTGGTGGTTTGATTTCAGGATGCGGGGGATTTTTCCTAACACCTCGATCTTGGTATAGCCGGTGATTTGTTCGAAGGCCGGATTAACGGCTACGATATTGGCATCGATGTCGGTAACGATGATGCCTTCGCCGGTCGATTCAAAGACCTGGTCGGCGAGACGAAGCTTTTCGAGATAGCGCTTGCGTTCGTCGCGTAGTTCTTTTTCTTCCAACGCATGCCGGATCGCGGCGCCCAAGCGAGCAGGACGGTCTTTCAACACATAATCGAAAGCGCCTTTTTGCAAGGCATCGATCGCGATTTCCTCGCCGATACTGCCGGAAACAACCACGACAGGAATATCGTTATCGCGGTTATGTAGCAGTTCCAAGACTTTCAGTCCGCTGAATTTCGGTAGACACCAGTCGGTTAAAATCAAATCAGGCCGGGTATCGAGCGCTTGCAGAAAGTCCTGTTCGTTTTGTACCCGTTGCCAATCGAAACTTAATCCGTCATTCTTCAGTTGTAATACCATCAGTTCGGCATCGACCGGGACGTCCTCGACGATCAGAATACGCAATACTTCGTTACGTTCCATAAATGATTTAGTCATTTTCAGCCTCAGGTTTAGAGGTAACTCCGAGCGGCGGCCCGACATTTAGACTTAACCAATAGTTTTCGATTTGCTTGATGACTTCGATAAAGCCGGAAAACGAGACGGGTTTGACGAGATAGGAATTAGCGCCGATATCGTAAGATAAAGCCCGGTCGCCTTCTTCGCGTGATGAAGTCAAAATAACGACCGGTATGCGTTTGATCAATGGTGCGGTTTTGATTTGCTTGAGTACATCGAAGCCGTCGATACCCGGCATTTTAAGATCTAGCAGTATCAGATTTGGTAACGGATAACGCTTTCGGTCGCCGTAGTCGCCGCGTCCGAATAAATAATCGAGCGCTTCGCGGCCGCTTGAGGCCGTTTCGATTCGGTTGATCAGCCGGGCTTCATGAAAGGCGTCCAGTGCTAATTCGATATCCATGCGATTATCGTCCGCTAACAATATAAAGGCCTCATTTTTCATAACGATTCTCATGCTTTAATTGGCGACGGGAAGCCGAACACTAAACGTGCTGCCGTTGCCAGGGGTGGATTCGACTTCTACCGAGCCGCCCATCATGCGTGCCGATTTGGCGACGATGGCGAGACCTATCCCTGTTCCCGGGTATTCGTCTTCACTGTGCAGGCGCTGAAAAACCTGAAAAATTTTATCATAATACTCAGGTTCGATACCTATGCCGTTATCGGTCACTTGAATGATGACTCGGCCGTTATTATTGCGCGACGAGATTGTGATTTTGGGCGGAATATCCGGTTTACGGTAAATCAACGCATTATCGAGTAAGTTGGATAATATTTGCCCAATTAAAGTGACGTCGCCGATTGGTGACGCCAGCGGTTCGATGATTTCAAGCGAGGCTTGAGTCGCCGTCATGCGTTCGGCAAATGTTGCCGATAGTTGTTTCAGCAACGGCGATAGATCTATAGGGCTCATTTGTATGGCGCGCCGCCCGGTGCGAGAATATTCCAGTAGGTCCTCGATCAATTGACTCATACGGTTTCCGGCTTCGATGACGTTATCGAGATAATGGCGGCCCTCGTCATTTAGCGCATTGCTATGCCTGCGTGCCAGAATTTGCGCAAAACCGTTAATGGCACGCAGTGGTGCGCGTAGGTCGTGCGAAACCGAATAGGAAAACGATTCGAGTTCTTTATTGGCTTGTTCCAGTTCGGCCGTGCGTTCGCTAACTCGTCGTTCTAGATAGGCATTCAGTCTGAGCACTTCCTGTTCCGCTTCGATTCGTTCGGTGATGTCCAAGCAGTAGCCCAGATAGCCGACAAAATCGCCCTTGTGATCGTAACGAGGCACGCCGTCGTCGATAATCCATCGGTATTCCCCATCGTGACGCCGCAAGCGGTAAACAATAGAGAATTTTTCGCGCTTGTCGAAAGACTCATTATAAACTTGCACGCAACGATCGTAGTCATCGGTATGCACGCCTTCGGCCCAGCCGAAACCCCATTCTTGTTCCTGCGTCCGTCCGGTGAATTGAAGCCAGGGTTGGTTGAAATAGTCGCACATTTTATCGAGCCGCGCCGACCAGATGAGCACGCGCCCGTTATTGGCAAGTGAACGGTAACGCGTTTCGCTTTCTTTCAATGCAATTTCAGCGGCCTTTTGATCTTCGATCAAGCTTAATAATACCAAGCGCTGCCGGTCCGATTCCTTTAACAATTGTTCGGTTTCGGTTCGAGCCGCATGAGTGGCTTTTTCGGCTTGTTTTCGTTTGGTGATATCGATTACGATCGCCACCGTCCAGTTCGGCGACCGACCTTGTTCCCATAACGGCGAAACCGTTAAATTGACCCAAACGCTGTGACCTTTTTTATGGATATAGCGTTTTTCCATTGAAAATTCGCGAATTTCTCCGGTCAGGAGTTGCTGCGTTTTTGCGTTGTCGTCTGCTAGGTCTTCGGGGTGCGTGATGCTTTGATAGGTTAGTTGTTCCATTTCATTGCGGGTATATCCGACGATATCGCAAAATCGTCGATTGATTCGCATGAAGCGGCCGGTGCGTATGTCGATCTGAGCAACGCCTGCCGCGGCTTGCTCGAATAAGGTGCGAAATCGCGTCTCGCTTTCGCGAAGCATCGCAGTGTCGCGGTCGCGGCGAAGCCTTATTATCATTAGCGATCCGAGCATGACAACCGCTAAAGGATAGATCGTCAAAACCGGTAAGGCGATATCAGACAGGACCCGAACTGCGGTGGAATAAGGAAGGATCAGCATCAAGGCTAGCATCAAAACATGCACGAAAAGTCCGAATAGCCAAAGTTCGCGCCACGATATTTCGACGAGCGGCGATGGTCGAAAATACCGCCAGAGTATGCCGGCGAGCCCTGATAAGATAATGACCGAAACTCCGGTCCATGTTGCAATACCGCCTTGATAGAAACGTAATGCCGCTGTACCGGCCATGGCAACGGCGGTCGGAATAGTGCCGAAGAACAGGCCGGAAATACTTAACAGTACCGACCGAGTATCGAAGATGATGCCGGGTTGATAATACCAAGGCGTCAGCATGATGACCATGCCGATCAATGCAATACCCAGGCCGATTACAATTTGTCCGGCTAACTTAGGTTTGAATAAGAAACGCCCGGCCGTCATGTCGAAGGCTAGTGCGATCGTCAGCAGTAATGCGGCATTTTGGAGTGTTGCTAGCGCGCCGGAGACAATCATGGCTTGAGTTCCGGTACTGAAGCGGAGTAGCGCGTCGGTTCGCCGAGCCTGGTTAGTAGGGCATTGACTTCTTGTTTCAAGTCCATGATCCTCGACTCCCTGTCCAAGGTGACCGTGTGCCAGCGGCGCAGTTCGTCTAATTGCCGGTTAAGTTTTTGAGTATCCTGTTCTCTTTCTATCGCAATCGCGGCTAAATGCGCAAAATTACTGATCAGCTGCCGGTCGTTTTCGGTTGCGTGGCGCGGCGTTCGGTAATAAGCCGCAAAAGTGCCGAGTACCTTGCCGGTCCCGGAAAGAATCGGTGTAGACCAGCATGCGCGTAAACCATGATCGAGAGCGAGGCGATTATAATTTTTCCATAGCGGGTTTTGGGCGATATCGTCGACGAATACCGGTTGCTTAGTAAAAGCCGCGGTGCCGCAGGAACCGACGGAAGGCCCGATTTCAATGCCGTCCACGGCTAGATTGTATACATCAGGTAGGCTCGGTGCTGATCCGTGCCGAAGATGTAAGTCATCCGCATCCATTAATAAGATCGAGCACAGCATATCGGGGCAGTGCTGTTCTATGTTGCGGGCGATATGTTTCAGTATTGTTGTTAGCGGCCGTCCTTCGGTGATTTGCTCCAAGGTATTGTTTGCTGCGGCGAGTAAAGCTTGCTGGTGTTTGAGTTCGCTGATGTCTCGGGCGATGCCTAGAACGCCGATGAGTTTTCCGTTGGCATCGTACATCGGCGTTTTCGTGGTTTGCACCCGAATATTGCGCCCGTTTCCCGAAAAAGTCAGTGTTTCTTCGTTCGTGACCGGTTTGCCCGCGGCTGCCGCAGCGAGGTCGTTCGCACGGAAGTTGTTCGCTGTTTCCGAGTCGACAAAGTCGTAATCGGTTTTGCCGATAATTTCGGATACAGGGACTCCGAATAATTTTTCGATAGCCGGATTGCAGGCCAGGAAGGTACCGCTATGATCTTTTAGCCATACAAAATCGGGTATCGTCTCGAAGAGTGTTTTTAATCTATGTTCGGCTTGTTTACGCGCGGTTTCGCGTTCGAAATTATCCAATGCGAAAGAAATATCCTGAGCCATTTCTTCCAACAAAGTGCGCATTTGCCGGTCGAAAATATGCGTTTCTGCGGCATAAAGGTTGAATACCGCGACCAAGCGGTTATCGCTGCGCAAGGGTAGTGCAACCGATGCGCCGATGCCGTATTGCCGGGCCAAGTCATGCCATGGCCCGGTTGCGAGGTCGTTAAGAAAGTCCTCGCAATAATAGGGGCGTCCATTGCGTATGACGTTGGCGGTCGGCCCCCTGCCTTTCAATGAATCGGGGTCGATCACGATTTCGGTTTGACGGATGTATTCATCGAGCGCACCGTAGCTGGCTACCGGTTCGATTCGACCGGATATGTCGTCGATGCGGCCGATCCAAGCGCCAAGATAACCGCCGTATTCGACCGCGATGCGGCAGAGGCGCTGAAAAAGCTTATCCGGATCGCGAGTTCTTACGATCGCCTGATTGGTTTCGCTGAGTGTTGCATAGGCTTTATTGAGGCGCTGTATTTGCTCTTCGGCAGCTTGTCGAGCGCTAATGTCACGAATAAAGCTTTGTCGGTAATGATTGCCGTCGATCTCTAAAAGGCTGCAACTGATTTCGACCGGAAAGATATTGCCGTTTTTGTGTAATTGTAACGTTTCGAACAACGCTCCGTCCTTCGTGTCGGTGTGCGGCCAGATGTTTTGGATGGCGGACTGAAGATGCGACGGCGTTAAGTCGCGGATAGTCATCGAGCACAATTCGTCGATTTCGTAACCGTATGCCGTTGAGGCGGCATCGTTGGCTTCGACGATACGTCCTTCGAGATCGGTTAGTAAAAAGATATCGCGCGCGAGTTTAACCAACCTGTCATAATGCCCGACAATTGCTGCTCGATCTTCCAGTTGCCTTTGCCGGAATAAGGCAAAGCGCATTTGTTGGCTGCGCCAGAGCAGCAAAACGGCAAGACCTCCGGCTCCAACTGCAAATATGACCGCCAGGAGTATCAATCTTGCCCGTAGTTTCAACGGTTTCAATATTGCATCGGTGTTATTTTCTAATAAGACATGCCAAGGCATGCCGGAAATCGGTTGAAATGCCGCCAATACTTCCATATCGCGGTCATTGATGCATACGCAGAAACCGGTGCCGTCAAGCACTGCTCGGGTAGCGGACAAGTTTGTTTGGCTTAATGGTTTGCGCAGTGTGAGTGGTGAGTTGGCTATCCCTTCGGTTTTGTTGAGATAGACCACTTCATCGCCTTCTCGATGCACTAAAAATAATTCCGAATCGGCGGAAATGGCCGACCATTCATTGAGAGATTTGTAAATCTGTATAGTCGGATCGGCGCTCAATACCATCATGACATAGGTTTTTTGCGGCTCATTGACGATAATCGGTGCGATGAATTCGAGACGATATTGGTCGGGAGCGGATCTGGGGCGATGAATGTAGTTGATCGTCAATTTCCGGGATTGTGACGAGTCGATAATGGTTTGTCGTAATGCGTCTGTGGCTTCGATGGCTTCGCCGGTTGCAAATAAAGGATGCCCTTGCTTGGTATAGATCGTTACGCCGACCCATTCTTTGGTTTCGAGCAGGGTGTCGAAATGGCTTTGCAGTTTTGCTTCAAGTGTTTTGGCTAGTTGCCCGGAAACGGGTGCGTCGATGGCTAAAAGCATCGGATGGGATTGTATCAGCTTGATGTCCTGGCGGCGTTCGGTTAACCAATTTTCTATATGGCGGGCTTTGAGTTTGACTATGGACGATTGTACGGAAAATTGCCGTGCGGTGAACTCTTTAGCCTGTTGGCGATATACCAAATAGCCGAAGCCGCCAATCGAGAGGGCTATTAAAATGTAAGCGGCGATCAGTAAACCGGCTCGAAAGTTGAAAAGCCCGGAGTCTGCTTCATTCTGGGTTGGAAGTTTTAATCTCAACAATGCATAAAGGATCAGCGCGGTCATTAATACGAAGGCCGAGCCTTTCCAGGCTTGGATTCGCACTAACAGAGTCCTGTCGGTGATGAGTAAGTCGACTAGCCAATCCGAAGTCAATATCCAAAAGCCGGCGAAAGCCAAATACAGGAGTGTGATGATGGCGGCTTTTGAAAGTCGTTGGCGCACTGTCATGTTCCTATAGTGAGCTCATAAAGTCGGCGTTGACTAAGGATTTCCTGATAAATAACCTCCTGGAACTATGAGCTTTGTTGAGGGTTCGGTAACTCGCTTGGCAGGACGCCGTGAACCCAGCACCTAAATTATCCAAGATAGTTAACCATAGCCAATGGGCTATGGAATTTAGGTGCTGGGTGAATACGTCCATGTAGGCTTGACGGCGGTGACTGATTGCCATGGATGGCATGAATGCAGATTTTGCAGGAGCAAAAATCTGCCCTGCCGCCGACACCTGCCAATCGAGCAACCGAACCCTCCATAAAATAGGGAAGTTATTTTCGACCAAATCCTAAGGTTGTTATTGACGCTGATGGTAGTTATGCGAGTTTGTTTTTATCAATTAGCGCTTAGGATACAGGTTAGTCGAAAAAAAACAAATTTTGGTTATAGGGCCCTAAGAGTCACTGCCATTAAGTTAAGAGAAGCCCTTCATTCCGCCATGGATGGCAGGATTTTGAAGCGTATTCGCGCCTGAATGCCAGCATTACTTAATTATATGACGGCTTAACTTATTGCCGTTAGCGGGTTGGTGCGGCTCGATAATTTGACCGCTTCTGTGAATAATGCTGTTTAAAGTGCGACTTTGGTGCGCAAATAAGAAACAATTGCACCTGGTTGATACAAATAGTTGTTTTATTGCAACAGGAATCATTGTTTGCCTAGCGGCAACGGGTTTTATAAAAAGCCTGGGAAACGTTTTTAATATGATGAAATCTAAGGATTAAATAGCTTGTTGTTAATGGATGGATTAAGCGTTTACCAAAATATATGGATTTTGGCAAGTGCTTTGCTTCGAACAAAGTGACTATGAAAAAAGTGGCGGGGTGATGGTTGCAGCTCTAGCTGTTTTTTGACTATTTTTGATACTTCTGTGAGGATAAGTACATGACTTTAACAATGAATACTTCCATGAGTTTTTTTGAGGCGGTAGCTAGTTGGCCGATGATCACTTCATTCGACCTGGCTGGATTTACATTATTGATGTTTTTTATCATTTTGTCCGCCATTGAGGCGCATCGCCCTCGAAAGAAATTGCCGAAAAGTAATTTAAAAAACTCTTATCGGGTTAATATCACTTTATTATTGTTCAACAGTTTGGTGTTGTCGTTATTGTCGGTTTCATCGTTGCTGGTCGTGGCCGAGAATTTTTCCGGTGCGGGTATTTTGAGCGGTATGTCGGATTCATTGATGAAGGCCGCGTTGTCGTTAATTCTGCTGGATTTGGTATTTTATCTTTGGCACAAGGCTTGTCATGACTTTGATGTTTTATGGCTATTTCATAAAGTCCACCATAGTGAGCGGTATCTGAATACCTCGACCGCATATCGTGTGCATATTTTGGAGATATTGGCTGCTACATTGATTAAAGCATTCAGTATCGTCATTTTCGGTTTCGATAAGGCCAGCGTGTTGGCTTACGAATTGTTGATGATGCTGTTTGTTATGTTTCATCACGCAAATATTGCATTTTCTCGAGAAAAAGACCTAGGGTATTTATTCATGACCCCTTATCTGCATCGGGTTCATCACTCGACGGTTCGAGCTGAGCATGACAGAAATTATGGCGCGGTGTTTTCGATTTGGGACCGTCTGTTTGGAACTTTCATCGAGTTGGAGCCTAAACAAATTGGACTGAATGGTCAAGCGCCGCTGACTTTTTTCAAATTGTTAAAGTTTGGTGTGACGCAGGAACCCAAGGCGACTCCAGTCGATGAGATGCCCGAGGCCATGCCGATGATTGCCGAGGCGGCTTATTTCAGAGCCGAAAAGCGCGGTTTTGAGCCGGGTAATGAAATGCTTGATTGGTTGGAGGCGGAACGCGAAGTCGTACGGAATGTATATGCCGGAAATGCCATCAAAAAACGCTTCCGGTTTGATATAGGGGCCTTGTTGAAGCTAAGCCTCAAAAACAATGGGGCCATGCAGAGTTGATTGAACCCGAAAGTACCGTTTCCTCGTTCCCACGCTCCTGCGTGGGAACGCATAACTATGTTGTCTCGGCAGCGAAGATACGGGTTCCCACGGAGGACCGTGGGAACCCGAATAATCAATGATTAGGCATAGCTTCCGGTCATGTCCTGGCCGATACTCCCTTCGTTACTTTTTTCCTTCCTCGTTCCCACGCTCCTGCGTGGGAATGCATACCTATGTTGCCTCGGCAGCCAAGATATGGGTTCCCACAGAGGACCGTGGGAACCCGAATAATCAACGATTATGCATAGCTTCCGGTCATGTCTCGACCGTTACTCCCATCGTTACTTTTTTCCTTCCTCGTTCCCACGCTCCTGCGTGGGAATGCATACCTATGTTGCCTCGGCAGCCAAGATACGGGTTCCCACGGAGGACCGTGGGAACCCGAATAATCAACGATTATGCATAGCTTCCGGTCATGTCCTGGCCGATACTCCCTTCGTTACTTTTTTCCTTAACGCCATTGATTTTGTCGGTAATCAAGGTTTGCATGTCGTTGAATAATTGTTTTAGATAGCGTACGAACCTAGAGAGCAAAACTTGAGCCTCCACCTGTAATTTATGAATTTCGATAAAAGTGGAGCCGGCTCTTTGTTGGATTGGGCTGACAATCTTTCCTCGCCAAAAAAACTTTATCTCTCCAGGGGCTGCTTGCCAAACCTCTTTGAAATCGTCGCGAGCGTTTTTAATCGGCCACAGTACTTTTTGGTCGAGCGTATGAAGAATTTCGTCGGTCAAGTGGCGATAATTGCCGTTAAATTGGCCGAGCATATCGCTATGGCGGTTTGCCAGTGCGTTCAAGATGTTTTGATAATATTTCAACACATCGACTTTGGCATCGTTCAGCTTCCGTGTGCCGGTTTCCAGGATATTCATCGCGAAATAGTCTTTTGCAGTTACGGGCAATGATCGGGCGACTTCGAGCAGACCTTTGATTTGTGCGAGTTTCGCTACCGTCGATGCGCCGAGTTTGCCGCCTTGTAGAAGGCGACGGTATTCGGCGATTTTCATCCATATTAAACTGAGCAAGGAATGCTGAGCGATATTAAGAGCCGCTTCCAATTCGGCTAAGCGGCTACGGCTTTCCGATAAGGATTTTTCCAACGACTCCACTGTTTCGGATTTCGTTTGTAGAGCTTGTGTTAAAATTGAAACTTGATGTTCAAGGTGTGCTAACTGGCCGAGCAATTCGCTATGCTCGTTATTCGGATTCAATGACATTGTTTTCCCCTCTTGGAATGGATGGCCTATTTTTATTAATTGAGTGTTTTTTTCGGCCAGCGGAACTTATTAACAGTTAAATGATATAAAGTCAATTATCGATATCTGCCGATATCGGGGTTAATCGATTTGTTCCATGGATGTGAGTAGTCACTGCAATTTGACAGCATTGATGGATTCAACGTAATTTTGTTAATCTTTTTCTTTGTGTGGAATGTGCGGATTTTAATGATCCGGCTTGTCAATGCACTTTGAATTAAACTTAGGTATTAGCTATATAAATACTTGTATGATCAATAGTTTATGTTTATTTCGGCAGGCATGTGCCGAATGGTTACTAAATTTTAGAGCAACACAGTGAGTAATTACGATTGTAATGAACCGATACGACTAGGGCTTATGCCCCCGTTGACAGGATTAGTCGGGATTTACGGTGATGAAATAGTTCGTGCCGCAACGATTGCTTGCGGCGAAATCAACGAGCGGGGCGGAGTGCTTGGGCAACCTTTGCAATTGATCGTCGAGGATGATGGCAGTTTGCCGGAAACAGCGGTGCAAGCAGCTATCAAACTTGTCGACGAGCATCGTTGTTCGGCGATCATCGGTAATCTTCTGTCGAACTCCCGGATTCTGGTCGCGAATCAGGTCGCCGAACCGAGAAGAATACCTTATCTCAACTTCTCGTTTTACGAAGGCAGTATATCGGGTAGGTATTTTTTTCATTTTGCGGCTTTGCCTAATCAGCAAATCGATAAAATGATCGCTTGCATGGCCAAATATTACGGTCAGAAAATGTTTTTCGCGGGTAATAATTACGAATGGCCTAGGGGATCTATCGATGCCGCGAAACGCGCTTTGACGGAACTGGGCGGAGCGGTGGTCGGAGAGGAATATTTGTCGATCGGCGTTTCGTACCGTGAAATCGACGATTTGTTAAAACAAGTTGCTCACTCGGGGGCTGATGTTTTTGCACCATTTTTTGCCGGCATCGATCAAGTCAAGTTATTAAGCCGCTTTTCGGAATTAGGTTTAAAAAACCGTATGACGGTCGTCATGGGGCATTTCGACGAGATAATGGCTTCACGATTGCCGGCCTCGGTGCGCGAGGGCTTTTATTCTTCGAACACCTATTTCATGAGCGTGGATACGCCGGAAAACCGTAACTATTTGGCGAGGCTTGAGCAACTGCCGGGCATCGACGGTCTTTGGCCCTACGGTAACGGTATGTTGACCAATTTCGGTGAGGCTACTTATTTATGCGTGCAGGCCTTCGCCAAAGCTGCAGAGGTTGCCGGATCGGTGTATCCCGAAGCCTTGGTTGCGGCACTGGAAAGCGTGTCTATCAAAGGCCCGCAAGGACGCGTGCAAATGGATGCGAATACTCACCATGCCTATGTCAATACCTATCTATCACGGTGTACCGCTGAGGGTTCGTTTAGAATTATCGAAAGTTTCGGCCTCATACCTCCAGTAATCCCTGATCGTTATCGAATGCAAACACGACAAGCGGCCGAAGCGGGTAAGGTCGACTCGGTCTCGCAATTAATTACCGACGATGCCAAGCAATTAATGCAAAAATTGAGTACCGCTTGGGATATCTTGTCAATCGCCGATATGGCGATTTTGGCGACCGACGAATTCGGTATCATCGTCGAAGCCAACACGAACGCTTGCCAGATATTCGGGTATTCCAGCAAAGAATTAATTGGGCTTTCGGTTCATCTGTTGTTGCCGCCGCATTTGCGCGAACGGCATGTCGAGTTGTTTCGCTTATTCGTCGAGAGCGAAGAAACCGAGAGGCGCATGAGCGGACGTAGTCCGGTAACAGGCTATCGTAAAGACGGCACTTTTTTTCCTTTGGAAGCCTCGATCGCTAAATTTCGTCAGGACGGGCATTGGCTGTTAGTCGTCACGATGCGCGATATTACCGAAAACAAACGAGTTGAAGACGAAATTTTATGGTCTGCAACGCACGACGCTTTAACTGAATTGCCGAACCGAAGACTTCTTCGAGAAAGGCTGGCGGATGCTTTACAACGATCGCGAAGGCAAGGTACCAACGTTGCCTTGTTATTTGTTGATCTCGATAATTTTAGTCTAGTCAATAATATACATGATCATAAGGTTGGCGATCAGGTACTGCAAACGACCGCAAGACGCTTGATGGAAATTGTGAGGCCCGGTGATAGCGTGGCGCATTTGTCTGCCGATGAATTTGTCGTGCTTTGCGAGCAATTAGAAAATCCGACAATGATTTCAACGCTCGCCGAACGGATCAATGAAGCCTTGAGGCAGCCAATAGACCTCAAGGGCAATCAGGTATCGGTAACAGCCAGTGTCGGTATCGCGGTAGGACAAGGCAGCACACATTCGGCCGATGACTTGTTGCGTTCCGCTGATACGGCGATGTCTGAAGTTAAAATGCTGGGTAAGGATAGCTGGTATTTTTTTAACGACAGCTTACAGGAAAAAGTGCGCTTGAGGTTGTCGATTACGCAAGGTTTGCGAATGGCGATCGAGCGCGATGAATTTTCCCCCCGATTTCAACCGATTGTCTGCGCCGCAACCGGGCGCATCATAGCGGCTGAATTACTGCTGCGCTGGTTTCCATCGACCGGTGAAGTTTCTCCGGCTATTTTCATACCGATTGCTGAGATGGCCGGCCCTATCCTCGCGATCGGCAACTGGGTATTTCGAGAGGCCTGCCGGGCTGAAGCCGAATGGCGTCGACGATGGGGTGATAATGCGCCCTCTTATATTTCGGTTAATGTTTCGGCAAGGCAGTTGGATGAGGAGTCGCTTTCCGATCAATTTGCCGAAATCATTCGTGAAACCGGCGCCGAACCTTCGAGGATATTGCTCGAAATCACCGAAACATCTTTGATGGCCGATGTCGAAACGAATCTACGCATGTTACGTCGTCTTGCCGATCAGGGCTTGCGTGTGGCGGTCGACGATTTCGGAACCGGTTATTCTTCGTTGGCGCAATTAATCAGGTTACCGGTTAGCGTACTTAAAATCGATAGGGCCTTTATCGACGGCTTGGAGAATCATCAAGAAAACCGGTTAGTGACACAGGCTATCATTGGCTTGGGGCGGGGTTTGGGTCTGAAAATGGTTGCCGAGGGCGTTGAGAATGAATTGCAGTTGAGAGAACTGCGTGCACTCGGTTGTGATTATATTCAAGGCTATTATTTTTATCGGCCGCTGGATTGGAATGCCTATGTCGAGACCGTCGAGCGCGAAATCGAAACCAAAACGCCCGATGCTCCGTCGCCGTTATTTTTTGTGCTGTATGTCAGCCAAGCTGTTCGACCGATGCCGAAAAATGAAATCGAAGCTTTACTGGAGCAGACCCGGCAGTTTAACAAATTAAACGGTATTACCGGTTGCTTGCTGCATCGGGATGGTTGGTTCATGCAGCTCATAGAGGGCTCGCCTGAAAAGGTGATGGCTTTGACCGAAAAGATTAAATTGGATCCGAGACACAAGGATATGCAGGTGGTTATTCAGGGGCCGGAGCGGAGACGTCTTTTTCCTGAATGGAGTATGGGCTATCGCGAAGTAGATCAAGCGAATGACGAACCAGACTTTAGCTCTTGGCGAAAGCGAGTAATCGGTTTCGAGGAACTCGCAGAGGACGCCAAGATTTGTTACGAATTCATTACCTCGTTCAAAACACGCACGGTTTAGGCTTCGATCTGACGGTTAGTCGCTAAATTTGGGAATTATTGAAAATGCCGCAAGACATGCAAGCGATTGAAATCGTCGCTCCGGGTAAGTTAGTAGTGACGCGCCGGCTACTGCCGATGCCTTTAGCCGATGAAGTGCTAATACGCGTCGAGGCGGCAGGTGTCAATCGTCCCGATGTCATGCAGCGCCAAGGTTTATATCCGCCGCCGCCCGGCGCATCCGATATTCCCGGGCTGGAAGTGGCTGGAACTATCGCGGGTTTGGGTGATGAGGTGCGGCATTTGCAATTAGGCGACCGTGTCTGCGCCTTGGTGACCGGCGGCGGTTATGCGCAGTATTGCAGTGCCGCAGCCGAGTTATGCTTGCCGATTCCGAAAGGGATAACGGCAATTCAGGCGGCCGGACTGCCGGAAACTTTTTTTACGGTTTGGAGTAATTTATTCGATCGCGCCGGACTTCAGTCCGGCGAAACCTTGTTGGTGCATGGCGGCGGCAGCGGAATCGGCGTCACGGCGATACAAATGGCCAAGGCCTTCGGTGTTCGTGTGTTCGTGACTGCGGGATCGTCGCGTAAATGCGCGTTTTGCCGAGAACTGGGCGCCGATGCGGCGATCAATTACCGCGAACAGGATTTCGTCGAAGAAGTATCGGCGTTGACTTCCGGTAGAGGCGTCGATGTGATTTTAGACATGATCGGCGGCGATTATTTTCCGCGTAATCTCAAATGCATGGCATTCGATGCCCGGCTGGTGCAAATCGCGGTTCAAGGCGGACTGAAAGCCGAAATCAATCTATTGCAAGTATTTTTGAAAAGATTGACGATTACCGGTTCGACCTTGAGAGCCCGCGATAATGCCTTTAAGGCGGCGATCGCCGGAAAGCTGCGCAAGCACGTTTGGCCGCTCTTGGAGTCGGGAGACATTCATCCGGTTATCGATACGGTGTTACCGTTGGCCGAAGCGGCGGGGGCACACGCATTGATGGAAAGTAGTCGGCATATTGGGAAAATCATTCTTATGGTATAAACAACAATGACTTATGCAAATTTAATTTCCGTCGATCAATTAGCCGAGCATATCGGGGCTCCCGGCTGGGTCGTTTTCGATTGCCGGTTTTCGTTGGCCGATGCCGAAGCCGGCGGCAAAGCTTACCGGCAAGGCCATATTCCATGCGCCCGTTATGTTCATCTCGATCGGGATCTATCGTCCGGAATCACGGATTTAACCGGTCGCCATCCGTTGCCGGATTTTAACGCGTTATGTAAAAAGCTGGGGGACTGGGGCGTATCAAACGCCAGTCAGGTCGTGGTTTACGATGATGCCGGCGGCGCTTTTGCCGGCCGCCTGTGGTGGTTGCTGCGTTGTTTAGGGCACGATAGTGTCGCGGTGCTCGATGGCGGGATTCAACAGTGGAGAAAAGGCGCTTATCCGGTCACGACGGCATTGCCTTCGATTCAACCCTCATTGTTTAGGCCTTACCTAAATGATTCGAATTGGCTCAGTGCAGAACAAGTGCAAAACGGGTTGGCACGAAAATCGATCAAATTGATCGATGCCAGGACGCCGGAACGTTTTTCGGGGCGTCAAGAGCCTATCGATCCGGTTGCGGGGTATGTGCCCGGCGCGCTGAATCGGCCGTTTCAATACAATTTGCAAGCGGATGGGTGCTTTAAGGCGGCGCAAGAGTTGCGCGATGAATGGTCTACATTTATCGGTGTCACACCGGCCGAACAAGTCGTACATATGTGCGGTTCCGGCGTGACCGCCTGTCATAATTTGTTGGCGATGGAAGTCGCGGGTTTTGCCGGTTCGAAGCTTTATGCAGGATCATGGAGCGAATGGATACGCAATAAAAATCGCCCGGTTGCGACAAAGTATACTTAATCCTAGAAAGAGCAGTTGAGAGCCTCAAACTACCGTTCGCCCTGAGCCCTTCGGCTGCACTCGGGAGAGCCCTGTCGAAGGGTGAAGGGTAATTTGGGGCTTCACCAAGCCGGAGGCAGTTCGTAGATTTGGACTCTTTATCTAATTTTTCGATATGCAAAATCTCAGCAACGAAAATGCCGGTTCCGAAGAGGGTGCGGTTGCTCGACCGACAGGCGTCGGCGGCAGGGACAGCCGCCGTCGAGCCTACAAGGACGTATTCACGGCGTCCTGTCGGGCGAGTGACCGCATCCTCTCCCCGCCTCGAACTTTCTTTGCGGGGGCGATGGCCGGGTCTTCATGAGCGTTAGGTTAATACCAATCGCGAACTATTTTTCCGGTTCCTGTAAAATCACTCCGAATAATGACAGGACAGTGACCAGGATACTCGATTGTCTTTTTGCCGTCGATCATGCCTAGCCGCGATACAGGAATTTTAGAGAGGAAAATTATATTTTATGAGTGCCACGACTCTCAGGATAGCCATTGCACAAAGCAATTTTCGGGTTGGCGATATCAATGCCAATACCGAAAAAATTATTGCCCAGGCACTAGACAGCCGCGACCGGCTAAAAGCCGATATTGTCATCTTTCCGGAACTCTCGGTAACCGGTTACCCGCCGGAAGATTTGTTGCTGAGACCGGATTTTATTGCCCGAGCGCAGCAAGCGGTGGTATCGATCGCCGAACAGGCGCAAGGCATCGATGTGGTTTTCGGATACCCCGAACAGTCCGGCGGTAAGTTGTTTAACTCGGCGGTAGTGTGCAGGTCGGGAGAAATTATTGCGCGCTATCATAAGAATGTTTTGCCGAATTACGGTGTATTCGATGAACAGCGTTATTTCACGGCCGGCACCGAGACCGCGCTATTCAACCTGAAAGGTTTGACTCTGGCATTGACGATTTGCGAGGATGTTTGGCAGTCGGGCTTGGTTGACAAAAACCGTCAGGCCGGCGCGGATATCGTGTTGACCTTAAATGCGTCGCCCTTCCATGCCGGTAAGATTCATCAGCGCGAGCAGGTCGTTTGCGATCAAGTCAAAGCTGCCGGAGTTCCTTTGGTTTATGTCAATTTAATCGGCGGACAAGACGAATTGGTTTTCGATGGTGCGTCATTTGTTGTCGATAGCGACGGTGCAGTCGCGTTTCGCGCCGAGGAGTTTCGAGAGCAACTTTGTGTCGTCGAATTTACCGGCAAGCAACCGATTAAATCGATATGCGCCCCGATTTATCGACCGGTGTCGAGCGAATATCAGGCTTTGGTCTTGGGAATTCGCGATTATGTCAGTAAAAATGGCTTTAATGGAGCCTTATTGGGTTTATCTGGAGGCATCGATTCGGCGCTGGTACTGGCATTGGCAGTCGATGCGCTCGGTGCCGATAAGGTTGAAGCGGTATTGATGCCTTCGCGTTATACGCAAACGATGAGCAACGAAGATGCCGAATCGGAAGCCAAGGCGTTAGGTGTGAACTATCACATTATTCCTATCGAACCGGCTGTTACGGCATTTAACGAGATGTTGGCCCCGGTATTTACCGGCATTGCCAAGGATACGACCGAGGAAAATATTCAGGCTCGTTGTCGCGGCGTCTTGCTGATGGCCTTGTCGAATAAGCAAGGTAAATTGTTGCTGACGACGGGCAATAAAAGCGAGATGAGTGTCGGCTATGCGACACTTTATGGCGACATGGCAGGCGGATTCGCGCCGATCAAGGATGTGCCGAAGCTCTTGGTCTATGCGTTGGCGCGTTATCGTAATTCGATTTCGAAAGTCATTCCTGAGCGAGTGATAACGCGGCCACCATCGGCGGAATTGGCGCCGGATCAGGTCGATCAGGATTCATTGCCGCCTTATGAAGTTCTGGATCCGATTCTGGAGCGTTATGTCGAGTTCGATCAATCGGCGGAAGAGATTATTGCCGCAGGATTTGCCGCGGAGCATGTCGTTAGGGCGATTACGCTGGTCGATCGCAACGAATACAAGCGTCGGCAATCGCCGCCCGGTATTCGGATAACCCCTCGAGCCTTCGGTCGCGATCGGCGTTATCCGATTACGTCTGGTTACAAAGGTGTTTGAAATAGCGAAGAGATGATAATGACCAATAATAAAAGTGCATTTCGCATGGTCTTGTTTATGTTGTTGATAATGCGAGTCTCATGGGTTTCGGCGCAGGATCGTTTTCAAATTGAATTGATTATATTCGGGCAAGACATGCCGACGACCGAATTGTTCGATCAAACCCGCAGCGGGATACAATGGCCGAGTCGGGTCGTCGAAGTGTCGGCATTGGCTCAGGCCGCCACGGAACAAAAATCGTTATCCCATGTCTACGCTACGCTTTCGCGTTATTCAACGTATCAGCCGATCGCCCACTATGCTTGGATTCAAGCCATCGATGTGGACAGTGCCGGCGATGCGGTTCGAATTCAGGATGCGGCTAATGTGTTGGACGGTTTTTTTCAGCTCGAACGAGGCGATTTTTTGACCGTGACCTTAGATCTTGAGTATCAGCCCGATCCCGAGCGATTTTTTAGATTGTCCGAATCAAGGCGAATTAAGTTTGATGAAGACCATTATTTCGATCATCCGAAATTCGGCGTGATATTAAAGGTGAAAGGTGAAAGGGGAGGTTTGGGCTTGAAGAATAAAAAATAATCTCCATAATACAGTTTAAGTTTTGGAATCGAGCCGTGTTCGCTATGAATAAACCGGATTTTGCATGCCTATAGGGAATATGCGAAGTATAATAAGCGACCTTTGCAAGCTCTCGTCAGTCGATTGAGGGCTTTTTTTGTTTTCCATTTGGTGATTAAATAGCCGCCTCTTTTCTCCGTTGTAATGACGGGGTGTTTTTTTAGATGTACATACAATGACGCAAAAATTATATATTCAGACCAACGGTTGTCAGATGAACGAGTACGATTCCGACAAAATGCGGGATGTACTGAAAGCATCTCACGGTCTGGAGTTGACCGACAAACCCGACGAGGCCGATGTTTTATTACTCAACACTTGCTCGGTGCGCGAAAAAGCGCAAGAAAAAGTCTTTTCGGCTTTGGGCGTATGGCGGCCGTTCAAGGAGCTGAAGCCCGATGTTATCATCGGCGTTGGAGGTTGCGTGGCGAGTCAAGAAGGCGAGGCGATACAAAAACGCGCGCCGTTCGTCGATATTGTCTTTGGTCCGCAAACCTTGCACCGATTGCCGCAATTGCTTGACGAAGCTCGCAACAAGCATAAGCGTGTCATCGACATCAGCTTTCCCGAAATCGAAAAATTCGACGCTTTGCCGGAACCTCGTGCCGAAGGTCCTAAAGCTTTCGTATCGGTGATGGAAGGCTGCAGCAAATATTGCACGTTTTGCGTCGTTCCTTATACACGAGGCGAGGAAATCAGCCGTCCGCTCGACGATGTGATTGCCGAGATCACGGTCTTGGCGAAGCAAGGCGTTCGCGAAGTCAACCTGCTTGGGCAAAACGTCAATGCTTATCGGGGGCTGATGGCGGACGGCGATATCGCCGATTTCGCGCTTTTACTACACCATGTAGCGGCGATCGACGGTATCGACCGGATTCGTTTTACGACGTCGAACCCGGTCGAATTCAGCGACAGCCTGATCGAAGCCTATGCCGAAATTCCGCAATTGGTCGATCATCTGCATCTACCGGTTCAGAGCGGCAGCGATGCGATTTTGAAAAAAATGAAGCGCGGTCATGTACGCGACGACTATTTCGAGATTATTCGCAAATTGCGCGAGGTTCGCCCGAATATTTCTCTATCTTCCGATTTCATTATCGGTTTTCCGGGCGAAACTGATCGGGACTTCGACGATACGATGGATTTGATCGAGACGATCGGCTTCGATCTTTCCTACAGTTTTATATACAGTCAAAGGCCCGGTACGCCCGCTGCCGATTTGCCGGACGATGTGCCTCTCGAAGTCAAGAAGCAACGTTTGCAACGGTTGCAAAACCGCATCAATGAAATGGCGGCCCAAATTTCGGCGAGCATGGTCGATACCGTGCAAACGGTCTTGGTTGAAGGCCCGTCAAAAAAGAATCCGTTACAAATGCAGGGTCGAACCGAAAATAATCGCGTCGTCAATTTCATTGGTCATCCCCGATTAGCGGGGCGATTCGTCGACGTATACATAGCCGAGGCCTTGCCTAATTCTCTTCGCGGGCGTATGGTCGAATCTTCGACCTCAAAAATAACTGCGGTGGCTTAAGCAATTGATGTCATCTCAAGAAATTACGCTGTTGCCGGCCGATAACAGCAGACTCTCCAATTTTTGCGGCCAATTCGATTGCCATCTGCGTCAGATCGAGCAACGCATGCTGGTGGAAATCGCCAATCGAGGTAATCATTTCAAAGTCAGCGGTGAAGAGCAGGCGGTCAAAGCAGCTTGCGCGGTGATGCATAAGCTATTTGACAGCACCGAACTGGAATTATTGACTCCCGAGCAAGTGCATCTATCGATGCAGGACTCCAGCATCGACGAAGCCCTTGATGCGGTCAAGGCCGAAACGGCGGCTCAACATCAAGTGACGGTCAAAACTAAGCGCGGCGTGATCAAAGGCAGGGGCGCCAATCAACAAAATTATTTAAAAAAAATCACGACTCACGATATTAATTTCGGCGTCGGCCCCGCAGGAACCGGGAAGACCTATCTTGCGGTCGCTTGCGCGGTAGAAGCCTTGCAAAACGAAAAAGTCCGTCGAATCATTCTGGTTCGTCCTGCTGTAGAAGCCGGCGAAAAACTCGGTTTTTTGCCCGGCGACATGGCGCAAAAAGTCGATCCTTACTTACGTCCTCTGTACGATGCTTTGTATGAAATGCTCGGCTTCGAGCGCGTCGAGAAATTGATCGACCGCGATGTCATTGAGGTTGCGCCGTTAGCCTTCATGCGCGGCAGAACCTTGAACGATTCCTTCATTATTCTCGATGAAGCGCAAAACACGACCGTCGAGCAAATCAAGATGTTTTTGACGCGGGTCGGCTTCGGTTCGACCGCCGTCATTACCGGCGACATCACGCAAATCGATTTGCCTTCCGAAAAAATGTCGGGATTGCGCCATGTGTTGAAGGTATTAGAGCATGTCGAAGGCATCAGTTTTACGTTTTTCGGCGCGAAAGACGTCGTTAGGCATCCGTTGGTACAGCGAATTGTTCTTGCCTATGAGGCCTATGAAAAAACAACCCCGAACCCTTGATGAACAGCATTGAAATTCAACAAGAGACCATGTCGGACGCTGTCCCGGATAGTGGTCAATTGCAAACTTGGGTCGACGCTGCGCTAAAGGAGTATCCCGACGATACCGAGCTGGTAATCCGTATCGTGGATAAGCTAGAGATCAGTCAACTCAACGAACACTATAGAGCCAAATCGGGCCCAACCAATATTTTAAGTTTTCCTTTCGACGCGCCGGACTATATCGAATCCAATCTCCTTGGCGATTTGGTCGTATGCGCGCCGGTCTTGGCCGAAGAGGCGCTGGAGCAAAACAAGGTTTTGGAGCATCATTGGGCGCATATCATCGTGCATGGAGTCCTGCATTTGCTGGGTTACGATCATGTCGAAGATAACGAAGCCGAATTAATGGAAGCGAAAGAAATCGAAATATTGGCACAATTGAACATCGATAATCCGTATAACGAGGCAAACGAGGTATGAACGACGAACCCTATCCGAGTCAGACGCCGCAAAAAAGTTGGATCGGCAGACTAGGACAACTTTTAAGCGGCGAACCGCAAGATCAGGAAGATCTTCTTGAGATTTTACGGGAAGCTCGGGAAAAACATTTACTAGGCCCTGATGCGCTGGCAATGATTGAAGGCGTACTTCAGGTTTCGGAAATGCGGGCACGGGATATCATGATTCCGAAAGTGCAAATGGTCGTCGTGCCAAGAGATGCCGACTTGAAAACCATTTTTCCGTTGGTGCTCGAACACGGTCATTCGCGTTTTCCGGTGATCGAAGAGGACCGCAGTAAAGTGGTCGGCGTTTTGTTGGCAAAAGATTTGCTGCCTTATGCTCTGACCGAGACCGATCATGATATCAAAGTCGAGGAATTGATGCGTCCGGTCAGCATCGTGCCGGAAAGCAAGCGCTTGAATGTGTTGTTGAAAGAGTTTCGTACCAATCGCAATCACCTAGCCATCGTCGTCGACGAGTACGGTACCGCGGCAGGCTTGGTGACGATAGAGGATATACTCGAAGAAATCGTCGGCGATATCGAGGACGAGCACGACCAGGAGCCCGATGAGGGTTATATCGTTCAGCGCAACGAAAACGAATATATGGTCAAGGCGTTGACGCCGATGGATGACTTCGATGAATTTTTTTCCTCGGGATTATCCAGCGAGGAATACGATACGGTCGGCGGCTTTATCGTGACCAAGCTCGGACACCTACCGCAAAAAGGCGAAAAAGTGATCGAAGGCAAGCTCAGGTTCGAAGTGGTCCGAGCGGACAGCCGCCGAATTCATTGGCTAAAATTGAAATTGCTCGAAGAAGAGGAAGAGTAGGCGGGTTATTTAACCCGCTCCGAACGTTAGGGTTTGCTTTGGATAGGGTTGAAAAGCTTCCGCTCCTGCACACCCCTTACCCACATCCATGTAGATAACGTAAGGACGGGTCGGCAAGCCTAGATCTGCATAGGTTTTTAAGGTCATTTTAGTTAAGGAGCGAGTAATGCTTGAGCCGCATGACGCGGCGAGCATTTTCCAACAAGGTCGGCGTAGACATAAGGTTGTTCTGCTGTGGTCAGGCTAAAGGCAAATCTGCCCGAATTTACGGCTAATATCAGGTTATCAAGGCACATTTCCCGGTTTTTGGGAGTTATCAGGGCAAAAGTGCCTGAAAAGACCGCCAATATCAACTTATCGGGTAGATTTGCCTGATAATCAATAGTTCTCAGGGTGCTCCGCTGCGCTACGCACCCTGAGAATGGCCGAGTTGACAGGAAACCTGTCGAACGAATGGCCCTCAGTCCGCTTCGCTCCCTGAGAACCAATCGTTCGACAGGACGATTTATGCCTGATAACCCGATACTCCGTATCCATTATCAA
>Ga0180009_10000776_pt1 | contig 41445 bp, 35 predicted proteins | sample OS_PC_MetaG_FD_123537 | JGI IMG/M metagenome (GOLD analysis project Ga0180009, IMG submission 123537) | Groundwater microbial communities from the Aspo Hard Rock Laboratory (HRL) deep subsurface site, Sweden - OS_PC_MetaG | ecosystem: Environmental > Aquatic > Deep subsurface > Groundwater...
GTGGCTACTTCGATCCAGAAAGATTATACCGGCTTTGCCGTTACCAAACCGAGCGATTATGCCAGTCTGCTTGGCATTATCAAAAAGGTCGACGCCAAGATGGCCAAATAATTCCGCAACGACACAAGCGCATATCCAGCAAGGGGATCGTGAATGGCTTCGAAAAATAGAGGAATTGCCGCCAGATTCATTCTCATCGTTTCAATCCTGGCGCAGGCCCTGATGGTGGTGCTGGCGGTGGTGGCTATCTTCACCGCCAGCAGTTCACAGAAAAAGCAGGCGGACGGGTTCATCAACCGGCTGAAATCCGAGCAGGCGGAGCAGGAAAAGCTGCTGGCCGGTAAATTGAGGCAGAAAGGGGAATCCGTCGCCGCGCTCCTGGCTCAAACCGGATCGGCCCTGATCATCGGCTATGATTTCGATTCCATGACCAGGCTTGCCGCCAACGCCAAGAACGACGAAGACGTTGTTTCCGTGGTCTTTTACGGCCAGGACAAGAGCGTGCTTGCCGAGGCCAAGGGCCAGGAGCAAGCCAAGGAGACCCTGCGCAAGGAAATCCTCTTTGAGGGCAAGGGAATCGGATTTGTCGAGGTGGGCTTGAGTTTTGCCGGGGTGGAGAAAAATTCCGCGGAAGTCTCCCTCCGCATCGAGGAGCTGGTGCGGACCACCCAGGAGGAGTTGACCGCGGCTTCCTGGCGGTTGGGGCTGGTCATCGTTCTCGCCATCGGCTGCGTGGTGCTGGCCCTGTGCTTTGCGGTGTATTGGAGTTTGTCCCATTTTGTCATCACTCCGGTCGGCAAGATCATTAATGGGTTGGAGGACTGCGCCGCTCAGGTGACTTCCGCCTCGGGTCAGCTTTCCTCCTCGGCGCATACCTTGGCGGAAGGCGCCTCCGAGGAGGCGGCTTCCCTGGAAGAGACTTCCGCCTCCTTGGAAGAGGTTTCGACCATGGCCCGGCGCAATGCCGATAATGCCGCCGAGTGCAATTCGCTCATGCGCGAGGTGAATACGGTGATGGGCAAGGCCAATCAGTCCATGGCCGCGCAAACCGTGGCCATGGAAGAAATTTCCAAGGCCAGCGAGCAGACCTCGAAGATCATCAAAACCATTGACGAGATCGCCTTCCAGACCAACCTGCTGGCCTTGAACGCCGCGGTTGAGGCGGCCCGGGCCGGCGAGGCCGGGGCGGGCTTTGCCGTGGTCGCCGACGAGGTCCGCAATCTGGCGATGCGGGCGGCGGAAGCGGCTCGCAACACCGCGGTGCTCATCGAAGGCACGGTGAAGAAGGTGAAGGAGGGAGAGGAGTTGTTGGTGCAAACCAACGAGGATTTCTGCGAGGTTGCCGAGGTCGCGGCCAAGGTTGGCAGCCTGGTTGACGAAATTGCCATTGCCTCCGGCGAGCAGACCTCGGGGCTTGATCAGGTCAACACGGCGATCACCGAAATCGACCGGGTCACCCAGCAGACCGCGGCCAGCTCGGAAGAGGCGGCCAGCGCCTCGGAGGAGCTGAGCGCCCAGGCCGAGTACATGAAAAATTATGTGGAAGATCTGGCGGTACTGGTCAGCGGCGGGGTCAAGAAAAGCAGCAGTGCGTTAAAACGGCCGCCGGAGGCAGGCAGGCGGAAGGTTTCCCGCCAGGGCGCAAGCAGGGCCTTGACGGCGCCGCCAAGGCAGAAGGTTGCCGCCAAGGCCCTGCCGCCAGCCTCGGCCGGCACAAAAAAGGCTGAAGAGGTGATTCCCTTTGAAGATGAAAAGTTCGAGGATTTTTGATCCCTGCCCGTGAGAGCAAGAAAAAGCCCGCCTTGAAAGAGGCGGGCTTTTTTTATCGGTTGTACTTCTCCTCGCAGGCGAGCAGGATATCCTGCCGGGCATCGGCAAGGACCTTCCGTGCCTCTGTCACATCCTGGCCGATCTGGGCTGCCAGTTCTCCGGCGCCGGAAAATTTCTTTTCCCCGCGCAGGAAGCGGAGCAGGTTTATCTTGATCGGTTTTCCGTAGATATCCTGATTGAAGTCAAAGATATGGGTTTCGGCGGAAAGTTTTTGCCCTTCAAAGGTCGGGTTGTAGCCGATGTTGAGTACGCCGCCGTAGCATTTGCCGTCGTAGATCACCTGGGTGACGTACACGCCCAAACGCGGGCAGAGATCTTCCTCGGCAATGGCGAGGTTGGCGGTGGGAAAGCCCAGCAGGGGGCCGCCGCGCTGCTTGCCCATTTTCACCTCGCCCCGGATCTGGTAATAGCGGCCCAGCAGCTTCTTGACATCGACCATCTTGCCCAGCCCCACCAGCTCCCGGATTTTGGTGCTGCTGGCCAGCATCCCTTCCTCATAGTAGGGCTCCACCACCGAGACCGTGAAGCCCTTGGCCTTGCCCTGTTCCTGCAGAAAGGGGATGTCGCCTTGGCGGCTCTTGCCGAAAGCGTAGTCGTACCCCACCACCAGATCCCGGACGCCGATGGCCTTGCGCAGGACCTGGTCCACAAAGGTCTCGGCCGGGGTGTTGGCAAATTCCCTGGTAAAGGGGAGGATGATCAGCGCATCGATATTGGCCAGGGCGATGAGCTCTTTTTTCTGTTCGGCGGTGGAGATCAGCTTCAGGCCGATGTCCGGACGGACCACCTTGAGCGGATGCGGTTCGAAGGTCACAACCACGCTGGTGCCCTTGTTTTGATAGGCGCGGCTCACCACCTCGGAGAAAAGAATTTGATGGCCCAGATGGACGCCGTCAAAGTTGCCGATGGTGACGGCGGCCCTGGGGAAAGGGGCTGGTATGTCGCTGATGTTTGTGAATATATCCATGGTGATGGGCGTCCTGATTGAGTGTGCGCATACAATAGGCGACAACCGGGAAAAGGTCAAGCCGCCGGACAGAGAGATTTTTTATGGATGCTCTTGTAAATTTTCTTGACAAACACCACCCGGAAAAACTATTATCGCCTCTCACGATGTGCCGAAGTGGCGGAATTGGTAGACGCGCTAGGTTCAGGGTCTAGTGGGGGTTTCCTCGTGGAAGTTCGAGTCTTCTCTTCGGCACCATCTTGAAAATGTGTGCGGTGAAAAATCTGGTCATGCTTCGGCATGGCCTTTTTTTTTGCCCTGCGCAATGAGCTGACTCCCGGCCCGCCAGCGCCTGCCCTTTCGGGTTCTCCGCGTTCCCGCCGCTCTTTTTGTTGACCTGACATGGGTGATTCATGCTATAATACCGGCATTTCCCCAAGGATATCTCAACGGAGCCGCACAGTATATGGATATAGCTACCCTTATCGGCCTGGTTATGGGCTTCGGTGCCGTGATCGGCGGCCAGATTCTTGAAGGCGGCCACGTCGAAGCCCTTCTTCAGCCCACGGCAGCCCTTATTGTTTTGGGAGGCACCTTGGGCGCAACCTTTGTCTCCTTTCCCCTCTCGGATCTTGTGCGGGCCTTCAGCAGCGCGGCCACGGCCTTCTTTCCCCAGGAAGAAGACCCGGAGGATCTGATCGGCAAGCTGGTCGGTTTTGCCAGCACTGCCAGGAAGAACGGCCTCATAACCCTGGAGCAGGACGCGCAGCGGGTCAAGGACCGCTTTCTGGGGCAGGGGCTGGAAATGGTTGTGGACGGCATGGACCCCGAGGAGGTCATGGCGGTCCTGCAGATCGAACTTACCAATTTCGAGGAGCGCCACAAGGTCAGCGCCGAGGTGTTCGAGGCTGCGGGCGGTTTTGCTCCCACCATCGGCATCATCGGCGCGGTTCTGGGCTTGATCCATGTCATGAACAATCTCTCCGACACCTCCAAGCTCGGAGCGGGTATTGCCGTGGCTTTCGTGGCCACGATCTACGGCCTGATGGTCGCCAACATCGTCTGCATTCCCATCAGCACCAAACTCAAGAAACGATTGAAGGAGCAGATCCTGCAGCGGGAAATAGTGATCGAAGGTTTGCTTGCCATCCAGAAAGGCGAAAATCCCCGGATGATCGAAAAGAGGTTGCGCGGGTTCACCCTGACCAGCGGGGTGCTGATCTACAGCAGGGGCGGCGGTTCATGAGCTGTTGCCATTGAGTGGCTGCCGAATTTGGGTGGCCTTGGGGAGCGATTGTCATGAGCAGACTGAAGAAGAAAAAAGCCCATGAAAAGGAGCCGAATCTGGAGCGGTGGCTTGTTTCCTACGCGGATTTCATCACCCTGCTTTTCGCCGTTTTTGTCATGCTCTATGCCATGTCCATCGTGGATCAGAAAAAGATGGAAGAGGTGCAGGCCTCCATCCAATCCTCCTTTTCCGGGCCGCAAACGTTGACTCCGGCCCTCAAGGTTATCGGCAACAAGGATTTTGGCCTGATCCCCGAGGCAGTGGAGCCGCCGGTGCCGGTCCAGTCCCAGGATGAGGCCGCTGCCGCCGCCGAGGCCCAGGAGTTCAGCCAGATCAAGGATGACATCCAGAACAATCTCCAGGAGTATGGCGCCAAAAATGAGGTGCAGTTGACCGTCAACGAACGGGGGCTGGTGATCAGCCTGAAAGAGGCCGGGTTTTTCCCTTCCGGCACAGCCAGGGTGCAGCCGGACGCCTTGCCCCTGCTGGACAAGATCGCCATCTCCATTTCCCGCCATGCCAATACCCTCCGCATCGAGGGGCATACGGACAATGTGGCGATCAACTCCCCGGCCTTTCCCTCGAACTGGGAACTCTCCACGGCCCGCGCCAACAGCATTGTCCATTATCTCATTGAGAAACACGGTTTCAAGGGCGCCAAGCTTTCGGTGACCGGGTATGCCGAATACCGGCCGATTGCCGATAACGCCAGCGAAGCAGGGCGGAAGCTCAACCGGCGGGTTGATATTGTCATGCTCTCCCGGAAGGGAGCGCAAGGCGAGGCGCTGAAATTCGACGGGGAATAACGGATGCGCGGGCACTCCGGGAAGAGGGTCGTGCGGAAGCATGACCCCGGCTGCAAGCGGGTGCCGGCGGGGGTGACTCCGGAGGAGGAGTTGGCCAATCTGTGGTCCCTGGTGCTGCATGCCGCGGATATCGAGCATGGCCTGCGCCATGGCGAAACGGGTTGGCAGCTCCTGGTTTCGGAGGAAAACATCTCCGAGGCCAGGGAGGAATTGCTTCTTTTCTCGGAAGAAAACCGGAACTGGCCGCCGGAACGGACAGCACTGTCAGGGCGGGAGCCCTTTGTCGAAAACTCGCCGCCCGTGCTGCCCGTCATGGGGGCGCTGGTCGTGTTTCATGCCGTCACCGGCGGCGGAGAGGGGCGCGGCCACTGGTTTGACCTCGGCGCCCTCGACAGGGCTCGGGTGCTGGACGACGGCCAGTGGTGGCGTCTGCTCACCGCCCTGACCCTGCATGCGGACAGCGTGCACCTGCTGGGCAATATTTTTTTCGGCGGGGTGCTGGTTCACTCCCTGTGCCGGCATCTCGGCAGCGGTATTGCCTGGTTCTCGGTGCTGCTCGCCGGGGTTCTTGCAAATGCCATCAATGTACTCCTGCACGGCGAATCCTATCGTTCCGTTGGTTTTTCCACCGCGGTTTTCGGCATGGTCGGCATGTTGAGCGGCATGCGTTTGCGCAGGATCGGCGGTTGGCAGGAGATGGTGCTTGCCTTGGGCAGCGCGGCAAGCCTGCTGGCGCTCATGGGGGCCTCCGGAGAGAGAACCGATCTGGGCGCGCATTTCTGGGGGGTTGTGGTCGGCCTGCTGGTTGGGGTGCTCCTTGGCGCGCTCGGGTTTGCCGGAAAACGGGCTCTTGCTCCCCTTGCCCAATGGCTGCTTTTTTCCGGCAGCCTGGCGGCGGTGCTCGGCTGCTGGCTGTACGCCCTGTATCCTTGGGAAGGGTGGTGGTTTGTTCAATGATGCATTACGGGCATGGGGCAATCTCGTCCCGTCCGTATGAAAACCGGTGAAAATTTTTTCAAAAAAAGGAGTCGAATCTATGGCTTGGGATGATCAGCAGCCGCCTTGGGGCAAGAAAAAAGGTCCGCAAACCCCGGAAGAGGTTATCGCCCTCTTGCTCACCAAGATCAAGGAGTTTTTCGACGGCGGCGAGAAGAGCGCCGCCGGCGGGACCGGCGGGGCGGGGCCGAATATCCCCGAGGGTGGTCTCTTTGCCCGCTTCGGCAAGGCCGGATTGCTCATCGGCATTTTTCTCCTGGCCAATATTGCCTACTCCGCCTTTTACACCATCGCTCCGGGCGAAAAGGGCGTGGTGCTGCGTTTCGGCAAATACGTCAAAACCACCTCCTCGGGCTTGAATTTCAAGTTGCCCTTTATGGACCAGGTCATCAAGGTGGATGTGGAAAACGTCCGCAAGGAGGAGTTCGGCTTCAGGACCAAAGTGGCCGGCCAGCGCAGCCAGTTTGAGAAGACCGGCTACGAGGCTGAATCGCTCATGCTCACCAGCGATCGCAATGTCATCGATCTGGAGTGGGTCATCCAGTACAAGGTGCAGGATCCCATTTTCTTCGCCTTTAAGGTCAAGGATGTCAAACAGGCGGTCCGCGATATCTCCGAGGTGGTCCTGCGCCGCATCGTCGGCAACATGACCTTTGATTATGTGCTCAGCAATCGGGAAATTCTCGCCGCCGCCACCCAGCGCGAGGTCCAGGAGTCCCTGGATCGCTACCAGTCCGGGGTGAGGATCGTCACCGTCCAGTTGCAGGATGTGAACCCCCCGGATCATGTCAAGCCTGCCTTCAACGAGGTCAACGAGGCGGATCAGGATATGAAGCGGTTGGTGAACGAGGCGGAGGAGGCCTATAACCGGGAGGTGCCCAAGGCCCGGGGCGATGCGTTAAAGATGCTGGAAGAGGCGCAAGGCTATGCGGTGGAGCGGGTGAACCTGGCTAAGGGCGAGACCTCCCGTTTCCTGGCTATCCTCAAGGAATACAAGGGCGGGCAGGACGTCACCCGGAGACGGATGTATCTGGAAACCATGCAGGAGGTTCTGCCCAAGGTCAACGAGATATATGTGGTTGAAGGCGACAGGGGGGGAGTTCTGCCGTTTCTCGATGTGAGGGGCGGAGCCAAGGCCGCGCCCAAGGCGCAATGACACTACCGGGCATCTTCGTACAGGCTGCGGCGCGGATTAAGAATACAAACAGGAGAAGCCAGTGAATACTATGTTGCGTGGAGTTGTGATAGCGGCGGTGGTGGCGGCGGGAGTGGTGCTGGCCAATGCGTTTTTCGTTCTGCCCGAGGGCAAACAGGCGGTGATCACCCAGTTCGGCCGTCCGGTGGGCAAGCCCATCACCCAGGCCGGGCTGAAGTTCAAGACTCCTTTTATCCAGGAGGTGACGTATTTCGACAAGATGATTCTTATCTGGGACGGGGATCCGAACCAGATTCCCACCAACGATAAAACCTTTGTCTACCTGGATATCACGGCGCGCTGGCGGATATCCAATGCCCTGGTCTTCCTGCAGGCGGTCAACAACGAAAACCGGGCCATGACCATCCTCGATGATATCATCGACGGCACGGTACGGGATCTGGTCAACAAGAACGATCTGGTGGAGATCATCCGCAGTTCGGATTGGAAGCCGGAGGAAATGGGTTTTGGTCCCGTGGGCCCGGATGAGCAGATCCGCTACGGCCGGGACAAGATCTCCACCCTGATCCATGAAGCCGCCTCCAAGGTCACGCCCCAGTATGGCATCGAGCTGGTGGATGTGATGTTCAAGCGGGTCAACTATATCGACACGGTCCAGCAGCGGGTGTATGAGCGGATGATCTCCGAGCGCAAGCGCATCGCGGCGGAAAAACGCTCCACCGGCGAGGGGCAGAAATCCGAGATCCTCGGCAAGCTCGAGCGCGAATTGAGGGAGGTCAGCTCCGGGGCCGTCCGCGAGACCCAGGAGATCAAGGGCAAGGCCGATGGCGAAGCCGCCAGGATTTATGCGAATGCCTATAACCAGGATCCCGAATTCTACGCCTTTTCCAAGACCCTGGACGCCTACCGGCATACCATGGGGGAAAACACCCGGCTGGTGATTGCTCCGGACTCGCCGTTTTACCGGTATCTGAAAACCGTCAAGTAGTCGGCGGCTCCAGGTCGAGGGGGGTGATCGGGTACGCGGGCCGGTGTTCCTCGGCGGAAAAGGGGAGCCTCCCCTTTGTGTTGAGCAGGGCCAGCAGTTCTTCAAGCTGGCCTTCGCTTCTCAGGTCTGATTTGCCCAGCAGGGTGAAGCGGCAGGGGCAGGAGGTCAACTGCCCCCCGCACCAGGGGCAGATTTCCACCGGGCACCCCAGGGTGTGGAGCTCTCCGTCCGCCACATGGCAAAACGGGCAGAGATCGCGGTGGAGATGGGCCGGGACATAAACCGGAAAGGACGCGAGGTCCGCATATTTTTTGAGAAAGGCCTCGCGGTTTTCAAGGTTGAAAAAAGTCAGGACCTCCTCCTCCCAGATGCCCTCCGCAAGAGATCCCAAAAAATCGGCCTGTTCGGTGGTGGCCAGGTAGAGGTAGTCGGCCTGGGCCGTGGTGGCGCAGATCAGGAAGGCGCCCTGTCTGCGGTCCAGCAATCGGAGAATGGTAATGGCGTCTTCCAGCCCCTCGGGCAGATAACTGTAAAAGGCGTGAAAGATGTTCAGGCCCACGCGGTCCGTGGCGTGTTTTTCCGCCAGGGCAACGGCCTTGGCCAGGTCGTCCGGGGGGACTCCGTATTGCATGAGCAGTTTGATGTCGGCGAGTCGCTGGGTCAGTGTGGGCACGGGTTTTCCTTTTGCTGAATTCTTGATGGACTTGTAACAACTGCCCTTCGACAGGGCGAGCGGCTACTGCCTTAACGTATTGATATTCGTTCAAGCCTGTCGAAGCACCTGTTTGCAACAAATTCCAAGTTGTTACGAGCCCACAATTTCTGCCTCAGGCAAGTGTTGTCTGGTGTTTGATCGCGGCCAGCCAACCCCTGGTTTCCGCACAGATGTCGTCGGCCTCGGTCAAAGCCGTGACCACGGCCAGCCGTCTGGCTCCCATGGCGACCAGCTCCGGGATATGTTCTTTTTTGATGCCGCCCATGACCGTGAAGGGCAGGGGGCAGCGGGCGCTGAACCTTGGGATGGCCCCAGGTCCGAGGAAGGCGGAGAGGCCGTCCTTGGTCCGGGTGGCGTAGAGCGGGCCGATGTTGAAGTAGGAAGCCCCGCGGTCTTCGGCGGTGGCCGCCTGCTCTTCCGTGTTGCAGGAGACGCCGATGATCAGGTCCGGGGCCAGGGCGCGGACCTCTGCTGCCGGGAGGTCGCTGTTGCCGAGATGCACCCCGTCGGCGCCGCTGATCAGGGCGATGTCCACCCGGTCATTGACGATGAACAGGGCGCCTGCCTCCAGGGTTTTCCGCCGGAAGATCTTGGCCTTTTCACAGAGGCGCAGACTGTCGGACTCTTTGTCGCGCAGCTGGACGATCTTTGCCCCGCCAGCCAGGACTGCATCGAGCCAGACGAGATCGCCGCGGCCCTTGGCCAGACGTTCGCAGGAGACCGGGTAGAGGGTGACCTCCTCGATGAATTTCTTGAGCCGCTGCTGGTACAACTCGGTTTTTTCGTGCATTGCCAAACCTCTCCTTGCGGGGCGGCGCATCCCAAGTTCTTACTTGTTGAAAAAAAGGTATTTAAGTATATTACGCGATTTGAGAGAATCTTTCATTACGGTTTTTACGAAAACACAGGCAAGCCGCCGTTACAGGCGCGGGATAACGGCGAAGGGTGCGTATGGGAAATGTCATTGTTGGTAAAGAAACAGCAGAGTTGAAGCTCGACGGCAAGGTCTACCAGCTGCCGATCATTGTCGGCAGTGAGGGGGAGAAGGCCATCGACATCCGGGCCTTGCGCGCCCAGTCCGGTTACATCACCCTGGACAGCGGCTTCATGAATACCGGCTCCTGTTGCAGCAGCATCACCTTTCTTGACGGGGAGCAGGGGATTCTCAGCTATCGCGGTTACGGTATCGAGGATCTTGCCGAGAATTGCACCTTTGTCGAGGTCGCCTATCTCCTGGATCACGGCAGCCTGCCCACCCAGACGGAACTGAGCAAGTTCAGCCATATGCTCGGCAAATACGCCATGGTCCACGAGGATATGATCCGTTTCTTCGACGGCTACCCGCCCAACAGCCCGCCCATGGCCATTCTTTCCTCCATGGTCAATTCCCTGTGCAGCTTTTACCCGGAGATGCTGGACAATCCCCTGGAGAATGTCGACAAGATGGCGGCCCGTCTGCTCTCCAAGGTGCGGACTATCGCCGCCTTTTCCTATAAGAAATCCATGGGCCAGCCCCTGGTCTATCCGCGGCACGACCTGAGCTATTGCGCCAATTTTCTGAACATGATGTTCGACTCGCCGGTCAAGCCCTACGAGATCAACGATACCGTGGTCCGGGCCCTGAACAAGCTGCTGATCTTGCACGGCGATCATGAACAGAACTGCTCCACCGCCACGGTGCGGGTGGCGGGCAGCGCCCGGGTCAACCTCTACGCCTCGATCTCCGCCGGCATCAACGCCCTGTGGGGACCCTTGCACGGCGGGGCCAACCAGGCGGTGATGGAGATGCTCTCCCAGATCCACGAGGAGGGCGGGGACTATAAAAAATATATCGACAAGGCCAAGGACTCGGCCGACCCGTTCCGGTTGGTCGGCTTCGGGCATCGGGTTTACAAGACCCACGATCCGCGCTCGCGGATCATCAAGAAGGCCTGCGACGATGTGCTGGCTGCCTTGAGTATCGCCGATCCGCTCCTGGATATCGCCAAGGAGCTGGAAGAGGTGGCGCTGAAGGATGAATATTTCGTGGAGCGCAATCTCTACCCTAATGTGGATTTTTACAGCGGCATCATCTACCGGGCCATCGGCATCCCCACCAATATGTTCACGGTGATGTTCGCCCTGGGCCGTCTGCCCGGCTGGATTGCCCACTGGAAGGAGATGTGGGACGATCCCGACTGGCGGATCAGCCGCCCAAGGCAGATCTATGTCGGACCCAAACGGCGGCCCTTTGTGCCCCTTGCGGAAAGAGAGTAGATACGACAATCGGCAGTACAAAAAAACAGGAAAGAGCGGGGCGGCCACTGGTGGTTGTCCCGCTCTTTTTTTGTGTGGTGAGCAGGAACTGGAGCCATTTTAAGCCCCCAAAAAAATAAAACCGGAAAGTGCTCAAGTTTTGCGCGCAGGCTGTCGATAAAGAATAAGGTAATTTTTTTTCTTAAGAGTAGGAGCAGCAGCAAAGAGGGAAAGTATGCGGATCAACGCGCTTTTTTCTGGATTTTCTTCTGTCGCGGTCAGGGGTGGCGAAAATGCGCTTCCTGTGTCCGGCGCCACGACGGGAAGTGTACAGCAGGGCAATGGTGCGGCGGACGTTTTTATCCAGGGGCAACCCTGGAAGAACATGGCCTCTGTGAGTCCAGCCGCCGTGGCAGGGGGCAAGGCCTGCGCGTGTAAAACCTGCCCGGCCTGCGCGGCGCAGGCCTATGCCGAACAGGGGGTGGTGCAAAAAGATGTTCCCGCTCCCCCGGCGGTTGCTGCGGGAAAAGAAGAAAAGAGTGCCGAGCCTTCAAGCGCTAGCGAAGGGGCAAGCGTTGCCCCGGGAGCCAAGGGGCAGGAAGACGCGGCGCAGGAGTCCGCAGAGCCTGCAGGAAAACGGCCGGCAGCCGGCGTAAAAGGTCCGGACGGCGAGGCGCTCAGCCAGGCGGAACGGATGCAGGTTGCGGAACTTGAAATGATCGACACCAAGGTCCGGGCGCATGAAATGGCGCATCTGGCTGCGGCCGGATCCTATGCCACCGGGGGTGCAAATTTCCAATATGTCAAAGGCCCGGACGGGAAGCGATATGCCGTGGGCGGAGAGGTCGGTATCGATACCGGCAAGGAATCCACTCCCGAGGCAACCATCAGCAAGATGCAGACGGTGCGCGCCGCGGCCCTGGCGCCGGCCGACCCCTCTCCCCAGGACCGGAAGGTGGCGGCCAGGGCCTCCCTGGTGATCACCGAGGCCAGCCGGGAGTTGCAGATGATCCGTCTGGAACAGGCCAAGGGGAAAGCGGCGGGCAAGGAGATCCCCGAGGCAGGGTTGGAATGGGCGCCGCAGCCGGCAACAGGGGAAACGGGGACTGCGTCCGGCGATCAGCCCGGCAAGAACCCGGATTTTGGGAACGAGACGCCCCCAAAAGCATACAATCTCGCAGCCGCCATCATGGACGGACTTGTGCGGCCATCTTCCCGGTACCATATCGCCGTCTGATTTCCGCAGCACTTGTTTTTAAATCACGCCGCACATGCGCTGGTAGTTTTCGCACTCCCGCTGACAGAGAAAGGGGCAGGGCTCCATGTTGAACCATTTTTTTCGCGGGCACCAGTAACGGTTTTTGTAGGGTTCGTTGCACCCCTTGCCCGTGATCTTCTGCCGTTGTATGGCGCCGAAACAAACCACATCGCCGAGAATCGAAAACCGAATGATTGCCATTCCGATGCCTCCTGCCTGTGCGGGCTGATTCCCCTCTGTTACTTTCTCTATCGGCAATGTCGCGGCTCCGGTAAAGGACTTATTGACTTCTGGCAAAGGCTGGTGTTAATAAATATCCTTTATCCGTGCGCCTGGGCGAGGTGTGTTGCCGCACCGTCGATTCTACTCTCCTGATTTGATTGCAGATCCCCCCAGCCGCAGGGTTACAGTCACGATTTTTTCAAGGGAGATTGCGTGCATGCGTACTGATATCCTGCATAGCGGCGCCGGGGAGCTGACCTACGAGATCCGCAACATCGTCAATGTTGGCGAGAAGTTGCAGAAGCTGGGGACCAAGGTGTACTGGGAAAATATCGGCGATCCCATTGCCAAGGGCGAAGAGATCCCCCAATGGATGAAGCAGGTCGTTGCCGATCTGGTCATGGAAGACGCCACCTACGGCTATTGCCCCACCAGGGGCATGCTGGCGACCAGGGAATTTCTTGCCGCCAAGACCAACAAGCGCGGCGGGGCGCAGATCGGGCCCGATGACATCATCTTTTTTAACGGCCTGGGCGACGCGATCAGCAAGGTTTTCGGCTTCCTGCGGCCAACCGCCCGGGTGGTGGTGCCCTCGCCCAGTTACACCACCCATTCCTCGGCGGAGGCGGCCCATGCCGGAGACCGGCCGGTAACCTACTGGCTGAATCCCAACAATTACTGGTATCCGGATCTCGATGATCTGGAAAAACGGATCAAGTACAACCCGGCCGTGGCCGGCATCCTGATCATCAACCCGGACAACCCCACCGGCGCGGTGTATCCCGAGGAAATCCTGCGGGGCATGGTGGCGCTGGCCCGGAAATACGACCTGTTCGTGATCTGCGACGAGGTGTACCAGGCCATCATCTACAACGGCCAGAAAACCCTGCCCCTGGCCGAGGTGATCGGCGATGTGCCCGCCATCTGCATGCGTGGTATTTCCAAGGAAATGCCCTGGCCCGGCTCCCGCTGCGGCTGGATCGAGGTCTACAACGGCGACCGCGATCCCATGTTCGCCAAGTATGTGACCTCCATTCTGAACGCCAAGATGGTGGAGGTCTGCTCCACCACCCTGCCGCAACGGGCGATTCCGGCCATCCTCAGCCATCCGCAGTATGTGCCCTATCTCCAGGAGAGGATCGACCGCTACGAGAAGTTGTCCAACATCGCCTACGAGGCGCTCAAGGACATCGACGGCGTGCTGGTGAACCGCACCAACGGCGCGTTTTACATGAGCGTGGTGTTCAAGGAAGGGCGACTGAACAGCAAGCAGACCCTGTCCATCGGCAGCAAGGAGGTTCGCACCCAGGTGGAGAGTCTGGTGAACGGGCCGAATGTGGCCTATGACAAGCGGTTTGTCTATTACCTGCTGGGCGCCACCGGCGTATGCGTGGTGCCGCTTTCCTCCTTTGCCACCGAGTTGCAGGGCTTCCGCATCACCCTGCTTGAGCGCAACGAGGAACGGTTCACCGAGATTTTCAAGATTATTGCCGAAGGGATCACGCAGTACCTGAATTCATAGCCTTGCGGTTACTCCATAAAAAAATCCTCTTCCCTTTCCGGGAGGAGGATTTTTTTATGGAGTGGCGTTTATCCGCCGACGGTTACTGCTTTTTGGTGGAAAGCACGATCTGCTGCATCTCGAGTTTCAACTGCCGGTTTGTTATCTCGGAGAGACTGTACGAGGCAACGGTGTCTCCGATGAAGATATGGTACACCTGGATCGGGCCCGGAAGCAGCTTGTGCCTGCATTTCTGGACCACAACCCCGCCGTTGTTCCCCCGGTAGCGTTTCTCGATGACGAGGTTGGGGAACTGTTTTTTGGTCAGCAGCACGTCAAGGGGCGTTTTTCCCTGCGCTGTTCGCGTATCGTCAAGGCCGAGGACGGATTTTATTTTCTTGCCGATTGTTCCGGTGAGGCTGTCTTCCGGCACATAGAAATGGCCTGTTAGCCCGCCCTTGTCTTTGTCCGCGGTCAGGGTGGCAAAGCGGGCGGTGAGTTGGGAATGCCCGTCCCGGCCAAGGATGGGTCCGTCTCCGTGGGTGGAGACCAGATGCCAGGGCCGTTGGTAGGTGAAGGTCAGGCCGGTATTGTAGTCCGTGAACACCTGCTTCTGCAACAGAGGCGGCGGCTGGGGCTGAGGCGGCGCCGGAGTCGGCGGTGTTTCCTTGGTTGCTTGCGCCGCGGTTTCCTTGGGGATGAGGGAAACACGTTTTCCCTTTGTCTCGGGAGGCGTTGCGGTGGCGGGTTTTTCCGGCTGGCTGCTTTTGCTCGCCGTCTCTTTGCCGGGCAGGGGAGCCGGATCCTTCACCGCCGGCAACGTACAGCCGCCGACAAGCAAGAGCAGGGTGAGCATGGCCGGAATTGCGTCAGTTTTTTTCATACAGTCTCCAATAGCTTAATCGAGTGCAATACACGGCAAGGTGTACCGTTGGTCGCGGAAGCTGTCAATCGCAAAAAAAAGAAGGGGAGGTTTGGCGGCAGAAAAAGATTGCCCCCCCGGTCTTTTTTTTTTAACATCCACTGCCTCGGAGCATGCGCACGATGTGCAGTGATCATCCATCCGGCGGATTGAGGAATCGCGGGGGAAAGATTCTCTTTTTTTTGTGATCGGCTTCTTGCCGCTTCCTCTCTCCGTCCGAAACCAAGCGAGAACATAATGAGAATTCTATCCGGGATCCAGCCTTCTGGCCAGCTTCACATCGGCAACTACTTCGGCATGATGCGCTCCATGATCGCAAGCCAGGATGCAAGCGAGTTATATGCCTTTATCGTGGATCTCCACGCCCTCACCTCGGTGCAGGACCGGGAGCGGCTGTCCCGCGGCACCCTGGAGGCAGCCACGGATTTTCTTGCCCTGGGGCTTGATCCGGCGCGGTGTACCTTCTGGGTGCAGTCCGATGTGCCCGAGGTTACGGAGCTGGCCTGGGTTCTTTCCACCCTCACGCCCATGGGCTTGCTGGAGCGCTGTCACTCGTATAAAGACAAGGTTGCCAAGGGGATTGTTCCGAGTCACGGCCTGTTTGCCTATCCGGTGCTCATGGCCGCCGATATCCTGCTCTTTCAGGCCCAGCGGGTGCCGGTGGGCAAGGATCAGAAGCAGCACCTGGAGGTGGCCCGCGATATCGCCATCAAGTTCAACAACAGCTTCGGCGAGACCTTTGTCGTTCCCGAACCGATCATCGACGACAGCCTGGCCACCATCCCCGGGTTGGACGGCCAGAAGATGTCCAAATCCTACGGTAACACCATCCCCATCTTCGCCACCGAGAAGGAGTTGAAGAAAAAGGTCATGGCCATTGTCACCGACGCCACCCCGGTGGAGGAGCCCAAGGATCCTGAGAAGTGCAACCTCTTCAGCCTGTTCAAGCTCTTCGCTCCACCGGACCGGCTGGCCGAGGTCCATGGCCTCTATGTGAACGGCGGGGCCATGTACGGCAAGATCAAGCTGGAGCTGCTGGAGTTGCTCTGGGAATACTTCCGAAAAGCGCGGGAGAAGCGGGCGCTGTTGCTGGCCGACCCCGGCCAGGTACGGGACATCCTGCACCGCGGCGCGATCAAGGCCAGGGAAAAAGCGATCGTCACCCTGGATCTGGTGCGGGATCGGGTCGGCTTGAAGTACTGAGGCGTTCAGCCTTTTACTCTTCCTGTGTGTTCTCCATTTTTTCCACCAGGGTTGCCGGAACAATGCTCCCGCAGCCATACCGGTCGCTGATGGTGTCGATCGCCTTGTAGAGACGGCAGTCCTTTTCCTTGCTCCGGCCATTGCCAAACAGGGTCATCTGGCCGACACTCCCCGCAGGGGCCAGGTTCGAAAGCGTTATCCCCAGCAGCCTAATGGGGCGCAGGGTGATCTCGGTTTTTTCCAGCAGCATCCGCCCCGTCTGGTACAGCGACCTGTCGTCCGCCACCGGTTCCGGCAGGGTGAGTGAGCGGGTCACCTGCACGAAATCCCGGTATTTGACCTTGATGGCGACGGTCCTGCCAACCAGGCCATGGCTGCGCGCCCGCTTGCCCACCCTGATGCACAGGGCCAGCAACTCCTGCTCGATCCTTTTCCTGTCGCGCACATCCTCCGCGAATGTCTCCTCGTTGCCGATGGACTTCGCCTCCTGCCGTGGTTCCACCGGGCGAAGATCAATGCCCTGCGCCGATTCCTGCATCATAAGTCCGGCTTTGCCGAACTTGGCCGTGAGGATCGGTGTGGGTATGCGGTTCAGATCGCCGATGGTTCGTACCCCGATCAGGGCCAGGGCCTCCCGGGTGATTTTCCCCACCCCCCACAGACGGCTGATGGGCAAGGGGGCCAGGAATACTTCTTCCTGGCCTGGCGGCAAAATGGTCAGGCCGTCGGGTTTGTTGAGATCGGAGGCGATCTTGGCCACCAGTTTCGAGGTTCCAACCCCGACCGAGACGGTGAGGCCGGTGGTGTCGCGGACCAGCGTTCTGATCTGTATGGCGATATCCTCGGCCGTACCCATCAGGCGCTGGCTGGCCGTGACATCCAGAAACGCCTCGTCCAGTGAGAGCGGCTCCACCTGCGGGGTGAAGCGGTGGAAGATTTCCATGATCCGGCGGGAAATTTCCTGGTATCGGGCCATGCGGACTGGGAGAAACACGCCCTGTGGGCAGAGCTTTCTGGCGGTGAGCATGGGCAGGGCGGAATGGACCCCGAATTTTCTCGCTTCGTAGGAGGCGGCGCACACCACGCCGCGGTTGCAGTCGCCGCCCACCACCACGGGTAGACCCCGGAGGGCGGGATTGTCGAGAATCTCGACCGAGGCATAAAAAGCATCCATGTCGAGATGGATGATGCTGCGGGTGTCTGACGGCATGGCTGCGGGGTTACTCCCTGGCATGAACCGGGTGGGGTTATTTTATGCATGATATCCCCTTGGCGTGCAGATGCAAGGAAACGATTGCTCAGGGGCGGAACAAAGTGTCGTGATCATGGCGGCAAGCTCGGCCGGGTGTCATTAAGCCGACAGGGTAGAGGGGAAATTTTTTCCCTCTGCGCGTGGGGAGGAGCTGCTGCCGGACTCCTGTGCGCCTTGGGAATTCGTTTGTATTTATTAAATAATTTCAATGTTATACTGGATGTTTTTTGCGTCCGTCCTTGCGTGGCAAGGGTTTGAATAAGAATGTTTCGATGGTCTGGCATGAAAATGGCATAGATTCTTTCTAAACAATCTTTTCAATGAAAGGAGCCGTTGCAATGAATACCGCAATCTCTCTCTCCGACAGGGAAAACATAGGGCCGGTGAATCTCGACCATCTGATGGTGGAGCTTGACCGTTACCGTCGTCAATCGGAGTGGTTAAAACAGGTCAACGAGCTGCATGGCAGACTGGCCGGCGCCACCGACCTGCAGGGCATGATCGAGGCTTTTTCCGTGTGGCTGATGCCCCTGGTTGAGCACGATCTCATCGCCTACCGCAGCCTCGACCGGAGCCGGGTGCATATCATCTGCTCCTGCCACGGGCCGGATCGGCGTCTTGCCATGCAGACCGCCGAAGAGGTTTTTGAGAAGATCGATTGTCAGTTGGATGGCTCCTGCTGTGAATGGGGTCCGTTTTTCGTGCAGCAATGGCAGATGTCCTTCGGCGCTGACTCGGCTGCGGTCAACGAGGCGTGCCTGATGCTGCTGCGCCGGGGAACCTGCATTGAAACAGAGGAAGCCAAGATCCTTGGGGACGCGTTGGAGATTCTCGGCGAGCCCCTGCAGCGCGCCCTTATGTATGAGGATCTGTTTGCCCAGGCCAGAAGGGATATGCTCACCGGCCTTGACAACCGCAGGGTTTTTGAGGAACGCATCGGCTCCATGCTGGAAACCGCCCGTCGCCACAACCGGCCCATTACCGTGGCCAGCATGGATTTGGATCATTTCAAGCAGATTAATGATACCCTGGGGCATGCCGCAGGCGATAACGCCTTGCAGATGGTGGCCAAGACCCTGACCGGGATGGTGCGCAACAGCGACCTTCTGGTGCGCATGGGCGGCGATGAGTTTGTGCTGGTCTTGCCGGATACCGCCCTTGAGCCGGCCAGGTTGTTGGCCGAACGTCTGTGCAGCGCTGTTGACGGCCTTGAGCTCAATGCTGCGGACGGCAGCAGGCTGGGGGTGAGCATCGGCCTTGTCCAGTGGAACCCGGAAATGAGCAAGGACGAGTGGCTGCAGCGGGCCGATGAAGTACTCTACCAGGCGAAAAAGACCGGGCGTTGCCGGGTGTGCGTGGAGGAAGCGTAACGGTCTGCTAGGCCCCTGCATAATAATTGTAAAAAAAGGCCATGCCTGATTGGCGCAGAGGGGAAATCTGCTACAATAAGGCATGGTCTTTTTATTGGCGTTATTCTATTTCTAAATCAAAAGTGTATTTTTCAAAAATTCCCTCCCCCTTGGGGGGGAAGGGTTAGGGAGAGGGGGGGAGTAGCCATGGAATCAGCAGGTTGCAACTTCATCCACCCTCAATCCCTCCCGTCAGTTTGTAGGTCAGGTAGAGCAAAGCGAAACCCGACAATTTTCAGTCGAGCTGTGGATGATGTTGTCGTGTAAGCGTCGGGTTTCGTTCCTCTACCCGACCTACTTTTCTAAGACTGGGTCTGTCCCCTATTGTCTACTTTACTGACCGGCTACTTGCGGCCGTTGTTCCTTTCCGGTTTTTTTCCTTTTCCGCTCTTGACCTCCCCGGTCATCTCCATTAGGTTGTCATTGTAGGGAAACAATCTTTTCGTCCGCTTTTTTCCTTTCCCAGTTGTTAAGAAATTCTCCGTCGCTGATCCGTTCCGCCTTTTCGGTGCCCATAGCTGGTCTTTTCCTTCTGTCCTGTTTTCCTGTTTTTTCCCAGAAGGCCCGGCCTTCAAACAACGCAAACCGGCTTTGCCTTGCTTTTCAGGAGTAATTCATGGATACAACAATTTTTACGGCACAGTATTTGAGAAAAACCAACCCGCAGGTTTTTAAGATTATAACCCGTGCCGAAGATATCGAAGAACTGCGCGGTCTGCTCATCGATTTCACTTTTAACGCGGAACAGACGGCCCTTGAGGAGGTCAGCCAGGAGGATGCCAATTTTGCCGCCCGCATCCGCGACTGCGGCATCGTCCTGCGCAGTATTCTCAAGCCGGTCTCGGAGCAGGGTGCCGGTTTCAGTATCCTGCAGGTGTTGTGGGATCTCGGTCATAATGTGCCGCGGCCGGAACTTTCCACGGCCTTTTACGCCGACCTGCTCCATCTGCTCCTGGGGGTCCAGGGCAAGGGCCCTCGCAAGGCCCTTGATGCCATCCATCTCTCCGCCATCAGCGCAACCGGCAGAAAGGCGGCGCTTATCCGCACCCGGCAGCTGGACAACCTTTGGGACGAAGTGGACCGGCGCATGGACGCTTTTCCCTCTGGCCTGGGTGAAGAGGCGGTGTTACGTCGAAGAAAGCGGCGGGAAAAAATCCTGGCTGTGCTCGGTGGGAGCATCGAGGACTGGCACAATTGGCGCTGGCATATCCGGCATATTGTCCGTGATCTGGCCACTCTGGAAAAACTGGTCAAGCTCAGCCCCTCCCAGCGTAAGGCCATCAAGGCGGCCAAGGAGCACAGGCTGCCCTTCGGCATCACCCCCCATTACCTCTCCCTGATGGATGACGAAATCAATCGGCGCGACGCAGCCATCCGGGCTCAGGTACTGCCTCCCATGAGTTACGTCAAGGAAATCGCCGCCATCGACGATACGTCCTGCCTGGACTTCATGGGCGAGGAAGATACCTCGCCCTGCGATCTCATCACCCGGCGCTACCCGGCCATCTGCATCCTCAAGCCTTACAACAGCTGCCCGCAGATCTGCGTTTACTGCCAGCGCAACTGGGAGATCGATGATGTCATGGCCAGCGGCGCCTTTGCCGGCATGGAACGGATCGAGACGGCCATCCACTGGCTCCACGACCACCCGGCCATCCATGAGGTGCTCATCACCGGCGGCGACCCCCTGGCCATGGGCAACGAGACCCTGGCCGCCATCCTGGCCAAGGTGGCGGAGATCCCCACCGTGGAGAGGATCCGTATCGGCAGCCGGACCCTGGTCACTCTGCCCATGCGGATCAGTGAAGGGCTGGCCGGGTTGCTCGGCCAGTACCGGGAACCGGGCCGCCGGGAGGTGGCGGTGATGACCCACATCCAGCATCCCTACGAGATCACCCCGGAAACCGCGGCTGCGGTGAACCGCCTGCGCCTGCACGGCATTCCGGTCTACAACCAGTTGGTCTATACCTATTACGCTTCCAAACGCTTCGAGGCCGCGGCCCTGCGTCGCCATCTGCGGCTGATCGGCGTGGATCCTTATTATACCTTCAATACCAAAGGCAAGGACGAAACTCTTGCCTACCGGGTGCCCATCGCCCGCCTTCTTCAGGAGCAACAGGAAGAAAGCCGCCTGCTGCCGGGTCTGGCCCGCACCGACGAGGCGGTGTTTAATGTGCCCCGCCAGGGCAAAAACTACCTCCGCGATCGGGGCTACAGGAACCTGCTCACTATTCTCCCCAACGGCAGCCGGATGTATGAATTTCACTCTTGGGAGAGAAAGGTTTCGCAGGAGGCCACCACCTTTACCACCACCGACGTGCCCCTGCTCGACTACCTGGAACGGCTGCAAAAAGACGGGGAAAGCGTTTCGGACTACGCGACCATCTGGTACTATTTCTGACGATGTTTCGCACCTCTTCGAAAAATACTTGCCCGGCGGCTCTCTTGTCTCCTGGATTTTCATCTTCGGCGCGGGAATCTCCAGAGCAGGCAGAACGCTTTTTTTAGGTTTTTTTCCCCAGTTTTGTATACTGCGATAAAAGGATCTTCAACAAGGGAGCACAACCATGAAAATTACCTTCCACGGCGCGGCGAAAACCGTTACCGGCTCGCAGCACCTGCTTGAGGTCAACGGCAAGCGCATCCTCCTTGATTGCGGGTTGTTTCAGGGCAAGCGCAAGGAGGCCTTCGAGCTCAATCGCACCGGATTTTGCGCGGGCAAGAATTTGGATTGCCTGATCCTCTCCCATGCCCATATCGACCATTCCGGCAATATCCCCTGTCTGGTTAAAAAAGGGTTCAGCGGAGACATCATCTGCACCTCAGCCACCCGCGACCTCTGCGCGGTGATGCTCATGGATGCCGCGCATATCCAGGAGCAGGATGTGGAGTTTGCCAACAAGCTGCGCAAAAAGAATAAGCAGAAGGAGTTTGAGCCCCTCTACACCAAGGAGGATGTGGTGGTCGCCATGGACCAGTTCGTCGGCATCAGCTATAACCGCAAGCGGGAGATTCTGCCCGGCGTGCATCTTACCCTGGTGGATGCCGGCCATATGATGGGCAGCGCCAATGTGATTCTCGACATCCACGACCAGGAGAAGAATCGCGATCTCCGCCTTGTTTTCAGCGGGGATATCGGGCGGGCCGGAATCCCGATCATCAATGATCCGGCCGTGCTGAGCGAGGGAGCGGATATCCTCATCATGGAGTCCACCTACGGCAACCGTCAGCATCCGCCGTACCCGGAGTCGGAAAAGGAATTGGAGCGGATTGTCAATGAGACCTACAAGCGGGGCGGGACGCTCTTGATTCCGGCCTTTGCCGTGGGTCGGACCCAGCAGCTGGTTTATGCCCTGCACCGGCTCTATTTGCAGCGCGATATCCCCAATCTCCCCATCTATGTGGACAGCCCGCTGGCCACCCGGGTAACGGATATATTCCGGCTGCATCCCGAGACCTATGACAGCGAGATCCGGGAATTCTTATTGAAGGACAACCACAGCAATCCCTTTGGTTTTGATACCCTGCGGTATACCCAGAGCGTGGAGGATTCAAAGGAGCTGAATTTTCTGCGGGAGCCGGCCATCATCATCAGCGCCAGCGGCATGATGGAGGGGGGGCGCATCCTGCATCACCTGCGCAGCCGCATCGGCGACAAGAAAAACACCATTCTGGTCACAGGCTGGCAGGCGCCCAATACCCTGGGCCGCAGGATTGTCGAAGGGCAGGAAACGGTCAAGATCTTTGGCGAGGAATTTCCGCTCAGGGCCAAGGTGGAAACCCTGACCGGCTTCAGCGGCCATGCCGACCGGGATGGGTTGCTGGCTTGGGCCAAGGCCATGCAGAAGAAGCCATCCCGAACCTTTGTGGTGCATGGCGAAGAGGAGGTGGCCGCCATTTTTGCCGAGAGCCTGCGCACGGAGCTCGGCTTTGCCCAGGTGGATATCCCCGAACCCCATCAGAGTTTCGAGGTGTGACCCGGCTGGCTGTCCCGCTGCGCGGACAATTGCTCCGGTGAGGCGGAGACAATGGCGGGAATTTTTTTCAATTTTTTTTATTCTGCAATAACAGCAAGTTGTATGCTATTCCCCTGCTTCCTGCCGTGAAATTTTTTTTCTCCCCTGTTACCCTGTATGTTCCAAGACGGAAATAGCCCATTTTCAGGACAACTATGACCGGGAGGTAGTCAGGTGAATTCTTCAGGATTGTATCTTCAGCTTTTCAGTATCCATGGTTTGATCAGAGGAACCTCGCCGGAACTTGGGCGCGATGCGGATACGGGCGGCCAGGTGAAATATGTGCTGGAGCTGGCCCGGTCCCTGGCCGCCCATCCGGAGGTTGCCCAGGTGGATCTCGTAACCCGCCTGATTGCCGATAAGACTGTTTCCTCCGATTATTCCCGGCCCATCGAACCGCTCTCTGAAAAGGCGAGAATCGTCCGTATCCAGTGCGGCGGCCGGAAATACATCCGCAAGGAACTGCTCTGGTCCCATCTTGACGAGATGGTGGACAAGACCCTCAAGTTCATCAAGGCCTTCGGCCGGGTGCCCGATGTCTTCCACGGGCATTACGCCGATGGGGGCTATGTTGCCGGCGAATTGGCCCGGATCTTCGGCTCCCCCTTCATCTTCACCGGTCATTCCATGGGGGCCCACAAGAAAAAGACCCTGCTTGAAGAAGGTTTGACCGGCGAGGAGATCAACCATCGCTACCACATCGACCACCGGATTCTGGTGGAAGATCGGATCATCAAGGATGCGGAGCAGATTTTCGTCAGCACCAATCACGAAATCGACAAGCAGTATTCCCTGTACGCTAATTTCAAGGCGGGCCGGTATCAGGTGAATCCGCCGGGCATCGACGTGGAAACTTTCTACCCCCACTATGCCCCCCAGTTGGACGCGGATGCAGGGGATGAAATCACCAGGCAGGCCAGGGTGGTGCTGCTCCGCGAACTCCACCGCTTCTGGGTTTCCCCGGAAAAGCCTTTTATCCTGGCCCTCTGCCGGCCGGACCAGCGCAAGAATATTGCCGGGCTGGTCACGGCCTACGGCGAGGACAAGGAACTGCAGGCCATTGCCAACCTGGCGATCTTTGCCGGTATCCGGAAAAACATCGCCGAGATGGAGGAGAACGAGCGCAATGTGCTCACCGAGATGCTGCTTCTCATGGACCGCTACGATCTTTACGGCAAGCTGGCCATTCCCAAAAAGCACGATTTTTCCATCGAGGTTCCCGAGTTGTACCGGCTCTGCGCCGACAGCTACGGGGTTTTTGTCAATTCCGCCCTGGTGGAGCCCTTCGGCCTGACCCTGATCGAGGCCGCCTCCTGCGGCCTGCCCATTGTCGCCACCCGGGATGGCGGGCCGACCGACATCATTGCCAACTGTGACAACGGGATTCTGATCGACCCCACCAACAGCCGGGAGATTGCCTCCGCCTGCAAAAGCATCCTGGTGGACAAGGATCTCTGGCAGCGGTATTCGCAAAACGGCATAAACCGGGTGCAGCGCCATTATTCCTGGCCTTCGCATTGCGAGCGCTCCCTTGCGGCCATCGCAAAAGTACGAACCGAGATGCCGGCTGTCCCGCAATCGGAAGCGAGCGGCAGAAAAACCGCCATCGGCAAACGGCTCGCTGCGGTAAACCGCATGCTGATCAGCGACATCGACAATACCCTGATCGGCGAAGGCGAATCCCTGAAGGAGCTTCTTGCCCTGCTCAAGGCCAATGCCGGAAATATCTGCTGGGGCGTGGCCACGGGCCGCTGTCTGGCAAAAACCATGCATATCCTTGAGGAACATGCGGTGGATCGGCCGGATATCCTCATCTGTTCGGTGGGCACGGAAATCTATTATGGCGCAACCCTTGCCCCGGACAAGGGCTGGCACCGCCATATCGCCTATCGCTGGCGGCCGGATGAGATCAGGGAAAGATTGAAGACCTTGGATTTTCTGGAAATACAGGAGCCGGAAAAGCAAAAACCTTTCAAGATCAGCTACTACCTGGAGGATGATCCGGAATTGCTTGCCATGGTGCACCAGACCCTCCAGACCAAAAAAATCCGCTACCATCTCGTCTATTCCCACGGCCAGTTTCTCGATATCCTTCCCTACCGGGCTTCCAAGGGCAAGGCGATCCGCTATCTCAGCTACAAATGGAATATCCCCCTGTCCGCTGTCATGGTCTGCGGTGATTCCGGCAACGACGCCTCCATGCTCCGGGGGGACACCAACGGCCTGGTGGTGGCCAATTACAGCAAGGAGCTTGAACCGCTCCGGGGATTGCGGCGGATTTTTTTCAGCAAGAAGGAATATGCTGCCGGAATCATCGACGGGATGCTTCATTACGATTTTGTCGGAGGACAAAGCGATGGCTGATGCACTGAGCAATTTCATCGATGAACAGGAAGCGCCCTTTCTGCTGGAGTTCATTTTTTCCATTCCCGTACCGGAAACCTCCATCCTGCTCCGCAACGACATCCTGCTCGCCCTTGAGGCCTGGAGCACGGAGCAGGGCAAGGCGGAAACGCTCCCCGGTTCCTGGCGGTTTTTGCGCAAGGTTCAGGAGATTCTCTGTCTGCCGGAGGAGCGAATCGTGGTCTACCGTCACCGGAAAGCCAGTTGCAGGTTTTTTGTCATGAAAAAAGAGAGCGAGGCATTGTCGCTCCTGAACGTCCGGGAGTTTCTCTCCGTCAAGGAGCGGCTTGTCAATCCGGGGTTGCCGGCGCAGCAGAGAACCATGGGGTTGAATCTCGCGCCGTTTTACGATTACGGGCCGAGCCTCAAGGACCCTAATACCATCGGGCACGGCATTCGGCATCTCAACCGCTACCTTTCCGCCAACCTGGCCAGCCAGCCGGAAAAATGGCAAAAAGCCCTGTACGAATTCCTTAAGCTCCACCAACTGCACGGGGTGCAGCTCCTGCTGGACGGCGGTGTCATCCGCAACGTCGGGGAGCTGGAAACCGCCCTGGAATATGCGATGGACACGGTGGAGCGAACCAGCGGCCGCGACGACATGCTCCGGTTGAAAAACAAGCTGCGGCCCCTCGGATTTTTGGACGGCTGGGGCAACAGCCCGGCCAGGATTCTGGAGACCATGAATCTGCTGCAGGATATTCTTGAGCAGCCCAACGAGGAAACCCTGGAGGAGTTTCTGGCCAGAATCCCCATGGTTTCCAAGGTGGCCCTGATCTCGCCGCACGGCTGGTTTGCCCAGGAAAACGTCCTCGGCCGTCCGGACACCGGCGGGCAGGTTGTCTATGTCCTTGACCAGGCCAAGGCCCTGGAGCGATTCCTTGCCGATGATCTGAGGCATGCCGGCCTGGATATCGATCCGATGATTCTCATTGTCACCAGGCTCATCCCGGACAACGATGGCACCACCTCAAACCAGCGGCTGGAAAAGGTGCACCTGACCAAGAATGTCCGGATTCTGCGGGTCCCCTTCAAGAAAGCAAACAACGAGGTGCTGGGCCACTGGCTTTCCCGCTTTACGGTGTGGCCGTACCTGGACCAGTTCGCCATCGATGTCGAAGCGGAGCTGCGCCGGGAATTCGGCGGCAGGCCCGATCTTCTCGTGGGCAACTATTCGGACGGCAATCTGGTGGCCACCCTGCTTTCCCGGAACATGGGGGTTACCCAGGGCAACATCGCCCATGCCCTGGAAAAATCCAAGTACCTCTTCAGTGATCTCCATTGGGAAAATTTCGAGGCGGAATACCATTTTTCCGTGCAGTTCATGGCGGATCTCATGGTCATGAATTGCGCGGACTTCATTATCTCCAGCACCTCCCAGGAGATCATCGGCACGGATCAGGTCATCGGCCAATATGAATCGTACCAGTTTTTCACCATGCCCGGCCTGCTCAATGTGACCAGCGGCATCAACCTGTTTCATCCCCGCTTCAACGTCATTCCTCCCGGGGTTGATCCGGAAACCTTCTTTCCCCATACCCAGCGGAAAAGAAGGGATAAGGACCTGAGCCGGGAGCTCGATTCCCTCCTGTTCAGCCGGGAGGATGCGGAGTGCCTCGGGCGTTTGTCCCGCCCGGATCTGCCGCCCATCTTCTCCATTGCCCGGCTGGACCGGATCAAGAACCTGACCGGCCTGGTGGAGGCCTACGGCAAGGACCTGGAGCTGCGGGCGCGGGCCAACCTCATTGTCATTGCCAGCGTTCTGGACCCGGAGCATTCCCGGGACGGAGAAGAGGCGGAGGAGGTCCGCAAGATGCACCGGCTGCTCGAACAGTACGACCTCCATTCCAGCGTCCGCTGGATCGGCAAGCTGCTGGGCAAGGAAGCCACCGGTGAAGCCTACCGGCTCATGGCGGATCGCCGGGGGGTTTTTGTGCAGCCCGCCCTGTTCGAGGCCTTTGGCCTGACCATTCTGGAGGCCATGCACTCGGGCTTGCCGGTATTCGTCACCATGTTCGGCGGGCCGGTGGAGATCGTCGAACACGGCAAGTCGGGCTTTCTCGTCAACCCCACCAACCCCGAGGCAATGACCGCTTCCCTGGCTGATTTTTTTGTGGGCTGCGCGGAAAATCCCAAATACTGGCAAACCATCGCCAAGGCCGGGTTAAAAAGAGCCCAGACCAATTTCACCTGGGAGCTCTATTGCCGCCAGTTGACCAGGCTTGCCAAGGTGCATGGGTTTTGGCGGTATTCCCAGTCGGAACATGCCAAGGCGCGCATGCGGCAATGCTGGAATCATCTCTACCATCTCTACATCAAGGAGCGCTCAGCCGCGATTGCCCAACCCTGAAGAAGGGAGGGGTGCAATGGGCGCCTGTAAACCCGTCCGGATGCTGCTTTGCTTCGGTGCAACCGGACCAACAATGGATACGGTGCTATGGATTTACTCAACGAATATCTGGGGATTTTTGACTGGAAACTCCTTGCCCAGACCAGTTTCCGGCTGCTGTTCATCGTGGTTGCCGCCTGGTTTTTCCGCTCGCTTCTCGATAAGCTGCTGGGCAGGCTGAAAAACCGCCTCGATGAGCGGGCCCAGGCCGCCCATGAACCGCGGACCGAGTATACGAAACGGGTCGACACCCTGATCCTCCTGGTCCGGCAGGGGGGGATCGTTGTCCTCTGGCTGGTTGTCGGCCTGGTGATTCTGAAGGAAGTTGGGGTGGAAATCGCTCCCATCCTGGCAAGCGCCGGAATCGTCGGCCTGGCCGTGGGGTTCGGCGGCCAGAATCTGGTCCGGGATGTTATTTCCGGGTTTTTCATCATCCTGGAAGACCAGATCCGGGTGGGCGACGTGGCGATCATCAACGGCACCGGCGGGTTGGTGGAAGAGATCAATTTCCGCACCATCATCCTGCGGGATCTCGGCGGGGTGGTGCATATCTTTCCCAATGGCGCGGTCACCAGCCTCAGCAATCTCACCAAGGAATGGTCGGCCTATGTCTTCGAGATCGGGGTGGCCTACAAGGAAAACACCGATGCGGTGGTCACGGTTCTGGCGGAGGTAGGCCGGGAGCTCAAACAGGATCCGGTGCTCGGCCCGATGATCCTGGAGGAGCCCGAGATTTTTGGGGTGGACAAGCTGGGTAATTCGGCCGTGGTTATCAAGGGCAGGATCAAAACCGTGCCCATCCAGCAATGGGCGGTGGGCCGCGAGTTTCTGCGCCGGGTCAAGCAGGCTTTTGACGCCAGGGGCATCGAGATTCCCTTTCCGCATCAGACCGTTTACTTCGGCGAGGCAAGCAAGCCGTTTGCGGTGCATCTGCTTGAGCGCAAAAAGAGAGAGGAAAACAGCGGAGAAGTATCATCCTCTGAATCCGGGGATACCCGGAGAGATCCAGCCTGGGCAACAACGTAAAAAAGGAGAGTGGTCACAATGAAGGTGCGTACACTGTTTTTGCTGATTGTCCTGGTTGCAATTGCTGCTTTTGCCGCGCTCAACTGGAGCGCCTTCATGGCGCCGGCCACGCTTTCCTTGGGGGTCGCGAACATTCAGGCGCCGCTCGGCCTGGTCATGCTTGGGATGACGGCCTTTCTCGTGGTGCTGTTCTTGGTTTTCGTGGTGTATTTGCAGACTTCGCTGCTGTTCGACACGCGCCGGAACGCACGGGAATTGCAGGCCTGCCACGAGCTTGCCGACCAGGCCGAGGCTTCGCGGTTCACCGAACTGCGCGGGTTTCTGGAGGAGGCGTTGAAAAAACAGGCCGATGCGGACGACGAGGCGAGGGCGGCCATGATGGCAAGGCTCGATCAGCTCGACCGGGATCTGCGCTCCGCGATAGAAGAGTCGGGAACCACGCTCAGCGCCTACATCGGTGAACTGGAAGACCGGCTCGAAAGAACCAAGGGATGATGTGGGGGAAATTTCCGGGAAAGTCTTTTTTTAGGAAAATCCGGGAGGGATCATCGTCGTTGTGGTTCAATGCCCACCCTTTGTTGGCTCCTTTTTGCCGGCAACAAAGACCCCCACCGTCATGATGAGATTGGTGAAGATAATGATGGCGAAGGTCAGGTCCGTGAAGTATTCGCTGCCCCTGATGTCGGCTGATGCCGGCAAGGTCGCCAGAACCGCGGAAGCAAGCCCGCGGGGGAGCATGGACATCATCAGGCCCCGGTCGCTCTTTTTTTCCGGGTAGAGCGCAACCGTAACCCCGACGCTCATATACCTTACGACAACGATGATAAGGAGCAGGGCGAGACTGCACAGCACGAAGTCCAGATCGATCCAGGAAAAGGAAACCATCATGCCGATGTAGACAAAAAAGAAGGTCCTGATGAAAAAAGTCATTTCCCCATGGAAGAATTTGATGGTGCTGTTCACAAGGGAAGTGTTCTTGATTTTCAGGAATTTGCTGAAGTCATGGCTGTTGCCGAGGATTATCCCGAAAACGAGTATCGCCATGGCGCCGCTTCCCCCCAGGAAGCTGACCGCGCCGAAGGTTGTGAGCACCGCCGCCAGGGTGAACATGTATGAATATTTTCGCGCACTGAAGTGATTGAGCACCTTCAGCCAGAACAATCCCGCGACAAGGCCCAAAACAATGGCGATGGAAAATGAGCTGAAAATGGTGCGAAACGGGGTTTTGATCCCGATGTCGCCGAGGGTGATGATTTCTATCAGGGATATGGTGCAGATGACGGCAAGAACATCGCTGAGCGCCGATTCGATGGAAAGAATGGTCTTGGTTTCCTCCTTGATCCCCATCTTGTTGATGATGGGAATGACCACCGGGGCGCTGGTGCAACCGAGGATGGCGCCAAGGAGAAGGCTCAGCAGCAGATCCCAGCCCCGAACAAAATGGAGAAAGCAGGCCAGGGAAACGGTCGAAAGGGTAAAGGACAAGAGGACCAGGAGCGAGGCTGTGCCGAACTCCTTGATCAGCTTGTCAATATCCATGTCCATCCCGCCCTCGAAGAGGATGATGATGAGGGCGAGGGTGCCGAAATATTCGGCGAAGGGTTCAAGGATCTGCGGTTCTATAAGGCCGAGCACGGGGCCGAGAAAAATGCCGATGCAGAGAAGCAGGAGGACATCCGATATTTTGGTTTTCTCGAAAAAAACATTGCCGAAGAATCCCGCCATGATGATTATCCCGGCAATGAGAAAAACGAAAGCAACGTCCATCGGTGCGCCTCATCGTGTGGTTTGGCGAAAATGCCTGAATGAAAATCTTCCCCCAAGAGCCGTTTTTTCGGGGCTGCCTGATGCCGCTGTCTTTCCGCACTCCGAGTGCGGCAGAGGCTAGGCGATTTCTCGTTGGGCCAGGGCGATGGCTCCGCAGATGCCGGCGTCATCCCCAAGAAGCGGCGGCACGATGAAGCGGTCGATATCCTCTTGCAGCGGTGGGGAAACGAGGTAATCGTTCAGGGCGGTTCGCACCCGCGCGCGGACCATCCGGAAAAACCGGTCCTGGCCAAGCTGCCCGCCCTTTCTGACGCTGCCGCCGATGATCACCCGTTGGGGGGATAATACGCACACCAGATTGGCAACGGCGTAGGCAATGTACTGCGTCTCCCTGTCCCAGGCTTCATGCTCCGGCGGAATCGCTTCCGCCGCCATCTTCGCCCGCGCCAAAAGCGCCGGGCCGGAGCACAATCCTTCCCAGCAGTCGCCATGAAACGGGCACACCCCGGCAAAGGCATCGCCCGGAATGCGGGGCAGCCGCAGATGCCCCATTTCCGAATGGACAAGCCCGTGCAGGAGCTGCCCCCCCACCATAACCCCCCCGCCGATGCCCGTGCCGATCGTGATATAGATGAAATCGTGCAGGCCTTCGCCGTTGCCCCAGTAAAATTCGCCGAGGGCGGCGCCGTTCACATCCGTGTCGAAGGCCAGGGGAATATCCGGGAATACCCTGCGCACCGCGCCGAGAATGTCGGTGTTCCGCCAGCCGGATTTGGGAGTCGAGGTGATGTGTCCGTAGGTCGGGGAATCCCGGTGGAGGTCGATTGGCCCGAAGGATCCGATCCCAATGGCCTGGAGCTTCCCCCGCCGGCGTTGTTGCTCGCCAAGCCAGTCCGTGACTTGGGCAAGGACGAGTTCGGGACTATCTCCGGACGGAAACTCGATCCGGTCCAAATCCTGCGGGCAGGTGCCCACCGCGCAGACGAATTTGGTGCCGCCGGCCTCGATTGCTCCCACCAGCGCGTTCTTGAGGCTCTTGTGCATGGACTCTCCCGTGATGGTGTCTCGACCCCTCAGCCGGGCAGGGTATTGCCGGCAGGGGGTGGCTCAGGCGCTTTCCCGGTCATGCCTTCTGTTGCGGGCGGCATGGTTCTGATGTGGACATCCCGCTGCGGAAAGGGGATTTCCATGCCCTCTTTCTGGAAGGTTTCCCAGATCTTCAAAAGAACATCGCTCTTTACATTCTTCACCCCGTTGGCCGGATCGTTGATCCAGACGCCCAGCTCCAGATCGACGGAGCTCTCGCCAAAGGCGACGAGCAGGCATCGGGGCGGCGGCTCCCGGATGATCCGCTCCGTCTGCCGGGCTGCCTCCTCGCAGAGGGCCATGGCCTTGCGCACGTCCGCGTTGTAGGAAATGCCCACCGGAATAATCAGGCAGACGGTGCTGTTGCTGAACGACCAGTTTTCCACCTGCTGGGTGATGAGATCCTCGTTGGGGATCAGGAATTCCTTGCCGTCCGGGGCAATGAGCGAGGTGTAGCGGGCGCCCAGGGAATTGACCCAGCCATAGGTCTCGCCCACGGTGATCACGTCGCCGGGCTTGATGGATTTGTCCAGCAGGAGGATGATGCCGCTGATCAGGTTGGAGAAGATCTTCTGCAACCCGAAGCCGATGCCCACGCCCACCGCGCCGGTGAAGATGGTGAAGCCCGTGAGGTCGAGGCCGACGATCCGCAGCCCCACCAGGATGGCGGCGGTGATGAGGGTGATCTTGGAGAGCTTGATGAACAGCACCTGGATGGAAGGCGAGAGCGACGAGTTCTCCCGGATGCGTTTTTCCAGCGTGCTGGAAAGGAGGCGGGCTCCCCAGAGCAACAGCGCCAGGGTCAGGAGGCCGGTGAACACGGTGAGCAGCGAAATGCGCAGCCCGCCGAACGTGAGGGCGAAACGGTCGAGCAGCTTGACCGCCGGGCCCAGCATGCCAAGGATGTTGAGGGCGGCAAGGGTCCAGGCGATGAAGGCAATCAGTCTGATCCAGGCGGTGTTGTTAAAAAACAGGGAGGCGGTCCGGATAACAATCCAGGCAGCCAGCAGATGGACGACAATGGTGAGCAGATTGTGCGGCCATTCGGCTTCCACGGCGACCAACAGCGAAACCAGTTGCAGGAAAAGCCAGAGCAAAGGCGTGGCCAAGGGCAGCACGGCAACGAGTAATTGGCCGAAACGTTTTTGGGGCAGTTCGGGCGTGGAAAATTTCCGGTTGATTCTGTTGCCGATCAGAAAGGCGATGAGCAGGGCCGCGATGATAAGCAGCGCCTGGGCAAGGTTGTCGTAGGTCAGGACATGCCGGAGCAGCCAGTCGTTGAGGAATACAAGTTTTTTTTCGCTTACCGAAGAAAGCCAGAGGCTTTTCATGAGTGATGTTTCCATAAAAAAATTGTCGAAGCACCTTTTGGAAGCAACGTTAGAGTTGTTACGAGTTTGCCGAGTATAGCAGCAAAACCAAAACGAGCAGAGAAAAAAGCGTAATCGGAATGCCCGCCCTGGCGTGTTCCTTAAAGCTGATTTCGATCTGAAATTTCCTGGCCTGCTCGATGACGATGAGATTGGCGATGCTGCCGATGATGACCAGGTTTCCGGCAAAGGTGCTGGACAGGGCGAGAACGTACCACTGCTCCGGCACCCCTGGGTCGAGGAACTTCACCAGGAACATGGCGGCGGGCACATTGCTGACCAGATTGCTCAGCAGGGCGGAGATACCGGTGAGGGTAAAGAGGTTGGTGATGGTCAAGCCGTGTCCGTTCATGGCTTCCATGAGCAGCCGGGGGATCTCGCGGCTGGTTATGCCGTGGACCACGATGAACAGGGAGCAGAACAGGGTGATCAGGTGCCAGTCCACCAGTTCCATGATCCGGCGGGAGTGCATTTTTCGGCTGCACAGCAGGATTCCGGCCACGGTGATGGCGGAAAGCTCCCTGGGGATGGGCGTGAAGAACAGCCCAACCAGGGCCAGCATGGCCAGAAGTCCCTTACCGCTTTGCCAGCGATCGAGCTCGGGCCATTCGGCTGTCTGCTCCATGGCCTGGGGAGCGGAGGCCATGGCAAAACGGCCCGTGTAGGCGCGGCAGAGAATACCGTAGGCGCCCGCCAGGGCGATGAGCGTTGGCGGTCCGCACCAGAGCAGGAAGCTGCCGAAGTGCAACCGGCCGACCTGGCCGATCAGCATGTTCTGGGGGTTGCCGATGATGGTGGCGGCGGAGCCGATGTTGCTCGCCGCGGCAAGGCCCAGGAGAAAGGGCAGGGGGTTGAGCCCCTTTTTGAGCAGGACGAGGCAGAGGACCGGGGTAAAGGCCAGGCAGACAATGTCGTTGGCCAGCAGGGCGGAAAGCAGGGCCGCCGTCAGCATGCTGGTGAGGAGAAAAAGCCGGGGGCGGTCCAGCAGGCTGGTGGTGCTGTTGATCACCCAGGTGTAGAAGCCCCCCAACCGGAGCTGGGCGGAAAGCACCATCAGCGAATAGAGCAGAATGATGGTGGGCAGGTCGATGGCAGCCATGGCCTCGGAAAGCGGCACCGCGCCGCAGGCGATCATGGCGATTGCCCCCAAGAGGGCGATGCCGGTCCGGTCCAGCATCAGGCCGGGAATCCGGCCGATGGCCACGCCGAGATAGGTTATGATAAAGATGGCAACGGCAAGGTCGGGCATGTGCTATCCTGAGAAAGGATTGGAACGGAGACAAGCTCTATATAGCCCCGAGGGGTTGGGTAAGGCAAAGGTTATGTGGGGTGGTCTGGGAAAAAGGTTTGTCCGGAAATAATAGCGATGATCTCTCTGCTGTTCTCTCTTTCTTCTTTTGCGTGCCCAAAAGAAGAAACAAGAAAAGGGCACCCCAGCCAGTCCTGGCCCTGCGGGCTTCCCTCACTTCTCGACGAGGGCGGGACGCAGAAAAACTCGGGCTTCGCCCTCAGACAGTTTCTGCGTTTTTTCCCGCCCCCGTCTGTGAGGCTCGGCAGGACAAATGGGGGATTTCCCATTGGCACGCAGCCGAGCACCGGAGAAACTGCCGAAAAGGGAGGTTGCACTGTTTGAGCGCAGCGAGTTTGCAACGTCCCGGCAGTTTTGAGGAGCACAGGGCATCCCGCCATAGGCGGGACAAGAGACACAGGGTGCCCTTTCTTCGCCGCTTCGCTGCTGGTTCGTTTCTTTGGGCAAACAAAGAAATGAACATACCAATTCAATATCACTTTTAAACCCGTCAAAAGTTTGACGTAACCCCCCTTGACAGTGGCTGGTCCCGCACTTACGGTTAGTTGCAGTACAGAGCGGGAGCGCTTGGGTATTCATTTCCTTCTGCCTAAGGAGCAACGGATATGCAGTTTGATAAATTTACGGTGAAATCGCAGGAAGCGGTGCAGTCTGCCCAGAGTTTGGCCCAAAGCAGGGGGCATCAGGAAATCCAGCCCGAGCATCTCATGCGGGTGCTGCTTGATCAGCCCGATGGGGTGGTGGTGCCCATTCTGCAGAAGATGGGGGTGGACCCGGGTCTGCTGAGGCAGGAGATGGATGCGCTGCTGACCAAGTTGCCCCAGGTGAGTGGCGGCGGCTACACCCAGGCCTATGCCGGAAAACGGTTCCAGGCCCTGCTGGACCGGGCCTTCAAGGTGGCAGGCGAGATGCAGGACGAGTACGTCAGCCTGGAGCATCTCATCCTGGCCGTGCTTGACGACAAGGACTCCCCGGCGGCCCAGACTTTTAAGCGTAATGGAGTAAGTCGGGAGGCTTTTCTCCAGGCCCTGGTCGCCATCCGCGGCAACCAGCGGGTCACCGACCCCAACCCCGAGGAAAAATACCAGGCCCTGGAAAAGTATGCCCGCAACCTCACCGATGTGGCCAGGCAGGGCAAGCTCGACCCGGTGATCGGCCGCGATGATGAGGTGCGGCGGGTGATCCAGGTGCTCTCCCGAAGGACCAAGAACAACCCGGTCCTGATCGGCGAGCCTGGAGTGGGCAAGACCGCCATTGTCGAGGGGCTGGCCCAGCGCATCGTCAACGGCGATGTGCCGGAAACCCTGCGCAACAAGCAGGTGTTGTCCCTCGACCTGGGCGCGCTGGTGGCCGGGGCCAAGTACCGAGGCGAGTTCGAGGACCGGCTCAAGGCGGTGCTCAAAGAGGTGCAGAAACGGGAAGGGGAGGTGATCCTCTTCATCGACGAGATCCACACCCTGGTCGGGGCCGGGGCAGCGGAAGGGGCCATGGACGCCTCCAACATGCTCAAGCCCGCCCTGGCCCGGGGCGAGCTGCACTGCGTCGGCGCCACCACCTTAAATGAATACCGCAAATACATCGAAAAGGATGCCGCCTTTGAGCGCCGCTTCCAGCAGGTTCTGGTGCAGGAGCCCTCCTTGGACGACACCATCGCCATCCTGCGCGGGATCAAGGAAAAATACGAGGTCCACCACGGGGTGCGGATCAAGGATTCCGCCACCGTGGCGGCGGCCACCCTGTCCAACCGCTACATCACCGACCGCTTCCTGCCGGACAAGGCCATCGATCTTATCGACGAGGCCGCCTCCCGTTTGCGGATCGAGATCGATTCCATGCCCACTGAGATCGATGAGGTGGATCGTAAGCGGATCATGCTGGAGATCGAACGGGAGGCCCTGAGAAAAGAAAGCGATGTGGGTTCGAAAGACCGGCTGGCCAAGATCGAGGCGGAGCTTGCCGAGATCAACGAGAGTCTTACCGCCATGAAGGGGCATTGGACCCTGGAGCGGGACATCATCCAGAAGATCCGCACCATCAAGAGCAACATCGACGAGGCCAGGGTGGCCGAGCAGCAGGCCGAGCGCCAGGGCGATCTCAGTAAGGTGGCGGAGATCCGCTACGGCAAGATCGTGGAGCTTGAAAAGCAGCTTGCTGCCGAGAACGCCCATTTGGCCGAGATCCAGCAGGATCGCAAGATGCTCAAGGAAGAGGTGGATGAAGAGGATGTGGCCCAGGTGGTGGCCAAGTGGACCGGCATCCCGGTGGACCGTCTGCTCTCCGGGGAAAAGGAAAAGCTGGTCCATGCCGATACCGAGCTGGCCCAACGGGTGGTGGGCCAAACCGAGGCCATCGCTGCCGTGGCCAACGCGGTGCGCCGCGCCCGGGCCGGGCTCCAGGACCCCAATCGGCCCCTGGGTTCCTTCATATTCCTGGGCCCCACCGGGGTGGGCAAGACCGAGCTGGCCCGGAGCCTGGCCCATTTCCTCTTTGACACGGAAAAGGCCATGATCCGCATCGACATGTCCGAGTTCATGGAAAAGCACTCGGTGGCCCGCCTGATCGGCGCGCCTCCGGGCTATGTGGGCTACGAGGAGGGCGGCTATCTCACCGAGGCGGTGCGGCGCAGGCCCTATTCGGTCATTCTTTTTGACGAGATCGAAAAGGCCCACCCGGATGTGTTCAACGTCTTGCTGCAGATTCTGGACGACGGCCGCTTGACCGACGGCAAGGGCAGGACCGTGGATTTCAAGAACACCATCCTGATCATGACCTCGAACCTGGGCAGCCAGATGATCATGGAGATGGGCGAGGGCAGGCGGGCGGAGATGCAGACCCGGATCGACGCCATCCTCCATGCCCAGTTCCGGCCCGAGTTCTTGAACCGGATCGATGAGATCATCATCTTCCATGCCTTGGGCAAGGAGCATCTTGCCCGGATCATCGACATCCAGGTGGGGCTGCTCACCCAGCGGCTGGCCGAGCAGAAGTTCAGCGTCAGCCTGACCGACGCGGCCAAGGAGTACCTGATCGAGGTGGGCTACGACCCGAGCTACGGGGCAAGGCCGCTCAAGCGCGCTATCCAGCGCTATGTTCAGGACGGCCTGGCCATGAAGATTCTGGACGGCACCTTTGGTGAGGGCGACAGGATCGTGGTGGACCGCAGCGAGGCAGGGCTTGTCTTCGGCAGGGGATGAAGATAGGTTACAGGTTAAAGGTGCAAGGCAAAAGGGTGGACGGGATTGTGGGTGATCCGGTCACCCTTTTGTGGTATATGGGATGGTTTGTGGAGAAGGCCAAGATGGTTTTGGTTGATGATTCTGATCACAATCAACAAGGCAGGAAATAGATGTTGCCGTCATTCCGGCGGAGGCCGGAATCCAGTTTTTCAGGCAGCTTGGGGGCACTGGACCCCGGCCTCCGCCGGGGTGACGACTTTTCGTGAGGGTGTCATCTTTTGCAATGGGTAGAAAACATGAAAAACCAAGAAAACACACCCCGCCTCGTTGATCTGGTCGGCCAACGTGCGGCCAACATCTTTTCGGCCCGGGGCTACTGCTGCTCCGAAACGGTGATTGTCGTCATCAATCAGGGGTTTCGCGGCGATCTCAGTCCTGAGATGGCCGTGCGCCTGGGCTCCGGTTTTTGCCACGGCATGGGCGGCGCCGGCTGCACCTGCGGTTCGCTGGCCGGGGCCGAGGTCGCCATCAGCCTTTTTCTCGGGCCTCGGCAACCAGGCGGGATGAAGAGCAAGGAGTTTGAGAAGGTGGCCAAGGAGATGCACGACCGTTTCCGGGCCCGTTTCTCCGCCACCTGCTGCCGGGTGCTGCTCCGGCGGCGCAAGGAAAAAAACGGCGCCACCTGCAAGGAGCTGACCGTGGGCGGGGCCGAGATTGCGGCGGAGTTGATTCTTGCGCAGCGGCCCGAGCTGGCACCCAAGGTTGATCTGGATTTTCTTGCCATCCGGGAATCAAAGCTGGGCGCCTTGGCCAAGAAGCTGCTGGGCAGGGAATAGATATGGTTTGTTTTTGTAAAAAGCTTTGCAGGGCAAGTTGTGATGATGTCCTTGCAAAAAGTCAAAAAAACGTGGCATTCCGTCATTCCGGCGAAGGCCGGAATCCAGTATTTTTAGCTGGTTATGGAAAGGCTGGACACCGGTTTTCACCGGGGTGACGATTTCTTGCGTGCTCTCCATGGATAAGATGCAATCCATCCGGCTGAAGGGGTTGAAAATTTCTCCCCCGCTCTTTCTGGCCCCCATGGCCGGACTCACCCATTCCGCCCTGCGGCGGCTCATTCTGGAGCAAGGCGGCATCGGCCTGTTGTCCACCGAGATGCTCTCCGCCAAGCGGCTGCCCATGGAAAACGCGGCCCTCTCCCCCTATCTGGTCCGTGCCCCCCAGGAAATCCCCCTGTCGTATCAACTGCTGGTCAGCCGGGTGGAGGAGGTGGCCCCTGCCATTGCCAAGCTCCATGCGTTGCAGGCTGAGGCCATTGACCTCAACCTGGGCTGCCCGGCGCCCACCGTCCGCCGCATGGGGGCGGGCAGCCGCCTGATGGAGGAGCCGGCCTCGGTGCGGGCCATTGTGGCTGAGGCCAGAAAACATACCGACCTGCCGCTTACCGCCAAGATCCGTTTGGGCGAGACCCTGGATGAGGACAAACTGCGCGATTTCTGCCGGATGCTGGAGGGAGAGGGGATTGATCTGCTGAGCGTGCATGCCCGGCTCCGGGGTGAGCCCTTCGTGCGCAAGCCGCGCTGGCCGTGGGTCGGCAAGGTGAAAGGCTGGGTGAATATCCCGGTTGTGGCCAACGGCGGGATTTTTTCGGTGGAGGACGCCAAAAACTGCCTGGCCCAATCAGGGGCGGACGGTCTTATGATCGGCCGGGGTGCTGCCATCAGCCCCTGGATCTTCGCCGAGCTGGCCCATGCCGTCTACGGAAAGGGCAAGGAGGTCGGGGAGGTGAGCAAACCGGCGCTGTATCTGCGCTTTATCGAGCTGCTTGAGGAAAGTTTTTTGCCGGAGCGGCGCTTGGGCCGTCTCAAGGAGTTCAGCCATTATTTTGCCAAGAATTACCCCTTTGGGCATCATTTTGCTTCGGGTGTTCAATCCAGCGGTTCTGTTGATCAAGCCAGGGAAAGGGCTTGCGCTTTTTTTGCCAAGAGCGAGGCCCCTGCCGGGGATCACTGAGCGCAGATCTGCTCGAAGCTCTGCTTCTTCATGTCGATGAGGCCGTCCGGCTGACTCGATTTATCCCTGCGCTTTCCATGCTGTTCGGGACAAATCCTCTTTTTTTGCTTTTTTCGTAACCCTTCCCGTCTGTTCTTATTTTTTTGTTATTTTTTGTCTGCCTAGGACACCATTTGTCCCAGGTGGGGTGGTATGCTCTGCGCATGGTAGGGGAAATTTCCTGCCCCGGAATACGGAAAAACTACGGGGAATCCCTTTGTTCCTTGCCGGAATCTGCGGGGTGCAATACTGTGAACCCTGACAGGGATTTTGTGCTTAGAGAGGAGGGGGTATGAAAACCAGCCTGGCGCTTCTTGACGGGATGAAAATCCGGCGGACCGTGCACAACGGTGAGTGGTGGTTTGCTGTCGAGGATGTCTGCGGTGCGCTGATGGACAACCCGGATGCGGTGCCTCTTGGTGGAAACTGAAACAAGGTCTCAGGGCGGAGGGGTGTGAAGTCGTGACATTGTGTCACGCGTTGGGATTTCCTGCGATTGACGGAACAGAGCGGCATGTCGATTGTGTCACCATCGAGGGCATCTTCCGTATTGTTCAGTCCATTTCCTCACCCAAGGCGGAAGTGTTCAAGCGCTGGCTGGCGGAGGCAGGCCGAGTACGGAAAAAACGGCAAGGGGGTAAGACTGATCTTGATTCTATTTTTTCCATGCTGGGTGAGGCTGCTACTGTAGAAATCGCCCGGAAGCGGGATGCGCAAGGGGTTGCAGAGGACGAGGAGGCGGCCCGCAAGGGCTGCGGCATTGCCGGAGAGGCGCGGGAGAGGCTGGAACGGGAAGCAGGGGCGGGGGTGGTAACGGCGGGGAATTATCTGGCTGTGATTGAGGGGGGGGAACGGGTGAGGGAATGATTGGCCGGAATAAGCGCCGAAAATGACCGGGCAAACACGAACAGGGGGGGGAATGACGAAAAAACCAAGAAAGTCAGGTAGTAACCCGGCAATCCATTACGAAACCGTCCTTGGGGACATCGCCAACGTCATTGATGCGGCCAAAGGTTCGGCGGCGCGTTCGATCAACAGCATCATGACGGCGGCATATTGGCTGGTCGGGCGGCGCATTGTGGAATACGAGCAAAAAGGTGAGAAGCGCGCAGTATACGGAGAGGAACTGCTCGAACGGTTATCCGTAGATCTCGGCAAACGCTATGGGCGCGGTTTTTCCAGGCAGAATCTCCAGCAGATGCGGCAACTCTATCTTCTCTATCTGCCGGAACAGATTTGCCAGACAGCGTCTGGCAAATCCGAACACTCTTCCAATACCATGATTTGCCCGACAGCGTCTGACATTTTGCAGACGCTGTCGGCAGAATTTCCCCTCTGGGATATTGCGCGCTGCTTCCCGCTTCCCTGGTCAGCCTATGTCCGGCTGTTTTCCGTCAAAAACGAGCTTGCCCGCAAGTTCTACGAAACCGAAGCCCTGCGCGGCGGTTGGTCGGTGCGGCAACTTGACCGCCAGATCAATTCCCAGTTTTACGAGAGGACAGCCCTTTCCCGGAACAAGGCCGCCATGTTGAGCAAGGGGCAAAAGGCCCTGCCTGAAGATCACGTTCACCCCGAGGAGGAAATCAAGAACCCATTTGTGCTTGAATTTCTCGGTCTCAAGGACGAATACTCCGAGAACGATTTGGAAGAGGCGCTGATCCGGCACCTGGAGACCTTCCTTCTGGAACTGGGTGGTGATTTCTGCTTTATCGGCAGGCAGAAGCGTTTGCGTATCGGTGACGAATGGTATCGGGTGGATTTGCTTTTCTTTCATCGTCGGTTGCGATGTCTGGTGGTCATCGACCTGAAGATCGGCGGATTCACCCACGCCGATGCCGGACAGATGCATCTCTATCTCAACTATGCGCGGGAACACTGGGTTCAGAAAGGCGAAAACCCGCCGGTGGGGCTTATCCTCTGCGCGCGGAAAGACGATGCCGTCGCCCGGTACGCGCTGGAGGGACTCCCCAACAAGGTGATGGCGTCCGAGTATCGGACAGCGCTGCCCGATGAAAAGGAACTGGCCGCTGAAATCGAGCGGACTCGGATTTTGCTGGAGGAGAGAAAAAAATCACCCGCACGTCGACGAAAGTCGTTTTGACAAAAGCCTCCGGAAAGAAAAAA
>Ga0180009_10000777_pt1 | contig 41405 bp, 35 predicted proteins | sample OS_PC_MetaG_FD_123537 | JGI IMG/M metagenome (GOLD analysis project Ga0180009, IMG submission 123537) | Groundwater microbial communities from the Aspo Hard Rock Laboratory (HRL) deep subsurface site, Sweden - OS_PC_MetaG | ecosystem: Environmental > Aquatic > Deep subsurface > Groundwater...
CCAGCGCAGCTTGCGCGGCGCGAAGGCCATCTCCGCCCGCCCGGTCAGAAGGGCGGCGGCCCAGAGCGCGAGCAGGAGCCCCGCCGCAAGCGAGAGGATCGCGGCGGGCAGCGGCCGGTTGCTCGCCAGCGGCAGCGGCGCCAGCGCCACCAGCGCGATCAGCGCCCGGAAGAGCCATTGCTCAATCCTGTTTCCTTCCGTCCCGGTTGCGTCGGTCATCTCTCCTCCGGCATGCGCGGCGCTCTCCGCTTGCTGAAATAGCAGCCGGCAGGCAAATATGCCAAAATTATCCGCGCGGCATCGTGTGCCGCACCGTTCGCCCCCGAGCCTCGAAGGCTTCATGAAAATCACCTATGTCCACAACGCTCCCGTGCCGAGCCTGGCGGCGAATGCCGTTCAGGTTGCGAGCATGTGCGCTGCCTTTCAGGCCGCGGGCGCGGAGACGCGCCTCGTGCAACCGGCGGATGGCGGCACGGCGGAGGAAATCCGGGCGCATTACGGTCTCAAGGCGGACTTCGCGGTTTCCCGTTTGCGGCGTCTTCCCCTCCCGGCGAGCGAGCTTCTCTATGGCGCGCTCGCCACGCTGCTTTATGGGCCTCGATCCGCGGGCATCGTCTATTCGCGTTCTCCCTCGGTGGGCATGGCGGCGGCCCTGCTTGGCCAGCCTTTCGCGCTCGAAATGCATGTTCCGGCCTCCGCCATCCGCGAGCGGCTGGCGCGCCGTCTTGCCCGTCTGGTCGCATCGCCGCAATTCCGTGGGCTGATCGTCATCAGCGCCCGTCTCAAGGAAGATTATGAGCAGCGCTATCCCGCGCTTCGCGGGCGCGTCTTCGTTGCCCATGACGGAGCGGAGGTGGCGGCGCCGGCGCGTCCCCTGCCGCTTCAGGGGGCATTCAAGGTCGGCTATGTGGGGCAGCTCTATCCCGGCAAGGGCATGGAGATCATCGCCGATCTGGTGCCGCTTTGCCCCTGGGCGACGTTTCACATCGTCGGCGGCGCCCCCCGGGACGTGGCGGACTGGCGCGCGCGCCTCGCCGGACATGCAAACGTCATATTCCACGGCCATGTCCGCCACGCGGACACGCCCTCCTGGATCGAGGGCATGGATGCCGTGCTGGCGCCCTATTTGCGCATGGTTCGCGGCGTCGGCGGCGGCAGCCAGAATCTCGCGGACTGGATGTCGCCCCTCAAGATATTCGAATACATGTCGCGCGGAAAACCAATCGTCGCTTCCGATCTCCCGGTTCTGCGCGAGGTGCTCTCCCACGGGGAGAATGCGCTGCTCTGCCCGCCGGAAGAGCCGGCGGCCTGGGCTTCGGCGCTTCTCGCGCTGAAAGACGACGAAAAATTACGAGCGCGCATAGGCCGGCAGGGCGAAAAGGATTTCCTGGCGCGCTATACTTGGGACCAGCGGGCCCGCGCGATCCTTGGTGCGATAGATGCCGCTCTCTCGTATGGCCTTTCAGACAGCAGGACATAGTGCAGATGCCGGATATTCAGCGCAGGCAGCAGGAGCAGTATGCTTTTCCCTATCACCATATTTCATATGTCGATGAAAGAGGACAGGGCAGCCGCGTTCGGATTCTGAACTGGGGGTTTGAGTATCTGCTCTACAACGAACGTCTTGCAGAACTTGTTCATTCCCTGAAACCTCGCTCCGTTCTCGATGTGGGTTGCGGTGACGGCTATTTTCTCGGCCAGGTCGATGAGCGCATTCCGTTGCGCGTCGGGGTCGACATAAATGAACGAGCGTTGAGTTTCGCGCGCGCATTCTATCCGTCCGTGGACTACCGCAATTCGGACGTAGCCGATGTGGCGGAGACGTTCGACGTTGTGAGCGCCATCGAGGTTCTCGAGCACATTCCCGAAGAGACGCTTCCGTCGTTTCTGCGGGCAATGGCGGATCGGCTGGCGCCGGGAGGGTCGATGATCATATCCGTCCCGACGGTGAACGAGCCTCTGAATAGCAAGCATTTTCGTCACTATGATTTAGACCTGCTTTTGAAGCAGGTCGCAGAAGCGGTGCCTGAATTGAAACTGGTCCATGGCGAATTTTTCTACAGGAAGACCTGGGCCGAGACTTTCTACCGCCGCCTCACATCCGGGCTTCTCGTGCGGGGGGAAATTCCGGTTCTTCGCCGCTTGGTATGGGAGCACGCTCGAAAGTCCGCAAGAAAGGCGACAGCGGACAACGGTCTTCACCTCGTAACGAGATTCACCAAAGAACTGTGATTTCCGTTTGCCTAGGCCGGCAACCGGAAATCAGGTCAGGAGAGAACATTTGCTGCCAAACCTGATCATTCCCGGTGCGCGAGAAGCCATTGATTGAAGTCCGTTCAAGCCGATCGAGGCGACAAAGAGGCCGTTGAAGTGGGGATGCAAATATGCTGAGAGCAAGATTGCTTCGGGCGTCAAAGCGGCTGTCGAGAAAGGGACTATCGCGCTTCCTGCTTGGAGAGATGATGTTTCTTGAGCAAGGATCTCATGTTCTGAACGTCGGGTCTGGTGGGGATATTCAAAAGATGGTCGACGATGTGGCGGTGAAGCGTGGTGTCACAGTCATCAGTACGGATATAGATCCGGCGCGGGCGCCGGATGTGGTTGATGACATTACACGGTCTTCATTTCCCGACGAAACATTCGATGCAGTGATCATAATGGAGGTTTTGGAGCATGTGCCTGAGCCGCACAGAGCTACCCTTGAAATTCATAGATTATTGAAGCCAGGGGGACGGCTTATTGCGTCCACTCCGTTTCTGTTCCCGATCCACGACAGGCCACATGATTATTTCAGGTACACTAAATACGGTCTTTCCTATCTTTTTAGGGATTTTGACAATCTAAAAGTCAGAGAACGTAACTCGTGGGCCGAAGCGGTGCTTGTGCTGATCGCAAGGTTGCCTATGGAACGTGGACGAGCCTTTAGAGTGGCTACCCCAGTCTTTGTTCTGGCGGCTTATGCTTTTTTCCCGCTTGCAATCCTTGCGGCGGCAATTCTTCCCTCTGACTTTCTCACTACCGGATATGTTGTGAGTGGTTTGAAGCGGAGAGCCATCACCGATTGATGCATGAAGCTGCAGTCAATCAATACGACGAGTGCGGAGCATTACCTTCATTTGCTTTGGGTGAGCAATCATAAGCTAAGGCGGCGCTTTCTGACGTGTTAGTGCATTTTCCAGCCGAGCTTCTCCGCGTGCGGCCCGGCCACACTGGCAATGGCCTCCAGACCATGGCGGCCGAGAATGAGCGATGCCCTGAAGTAGAGGATGGAGAGCAGGGGAAGTCCCGCAGCGACAGCAGCAATTCCCATTCGCGTATAGGAGGGGCTGTCTCCCAGCACCATGTTGATCGCGCTTGCGGTCGAGAAGACGAAAGCTCCGATCAAGACAGGACGCATGTGCAGATCGGCGAAGTCCAGAAGTCCAATTCCGGCGGCACGACCGCAGATTGTCGCATAGACGCAGAAGCTGGTGATGACCGCTAGCAGCACCGTCGCGCAAACGGCGTTGAGGCCGTAGGGTGCGGCAAGCAGTGCCGCTGATGTAATGAGGAGCGCGTTGACGGCCTGCAGCGAGGCAAGAGAATAGCCGCGCCCCTTTGCCAGAAGAACGGTGCTGCATGTTTTTGTGCCGACGCGGAAATAGATTGCCAGCGAGAAGATGGCGAAAGGCGTGATTGCGGCGGTCCAGAGATCTCCGAGCACGAGGTTCACCAGTTCGGGGGCGAAGCTCGCGAGGAATGCGCTGGTCGGAACTGTCGTCAGGGCGGAGAGGGCCAGCCCCTTGAGGTAGGCTTGTTTGAGGCGGGCGCTGTCGTCCTGAATCTTCGCCATGGTCGGGAAAACGACGGTACGGCTCATATCGCCGAACATCTGTGCCGGTACGGAGATGAGGTAGAAGACGCGAGTGTAGACGCCGAGCTCTTCTGCGCCGAGGGCGCGGCCGACGACGATGTTGTCGGCATAGCCCGAGACATAGGTGAAGAATCTTGTGATAGAGAAGCCGATGCCGACGCCGAGCAGTTCCTTTGCCGCCTGCATGTGGAACTTCGGCATCGTCATGTCGCGGCGCGCGACATACCCGTAGGCGATGGCAGTAAGGAAAGCCAGTGCCAGTTGGGCGACAACCAGAGCCCAGTAACTCGCCCCCGAATAGGCCAGTGGAATGGCAATCAGAAATGTCGTCGCTGTCCACAGACCAAGTCTCACGACCCCCAATGATTTGAATTTGAGGGCTCGTGCGAGCAGTGCTTCATAAAATGCGGCAAGTCCTTGCGCGACGAGTATGAATGAGAGGACGCGGGCCACGTCTTCAAGTTCGGGCACTTGCAGCAGGGTGGCGATGAGCGGCGCGGCGAACCATTGGGCAATGCCGAGCAGAGCGGTCATCGCTATGGACAGGAACAGCGCCGTTGCGATGTGATCGCGGCTTACTTCGGCGCGCTGTATCAGCGCCGGCATCAAGCCTAGACTTGCGAGCATCAGGCCGAATGATGTGACGATGTTCGCGGCGGCCATCACGCCGTAGTCGTGCGGCGACAGGATTCTCGCGAGAATGGCCACGGAGGCGATGTTCAAGGCAAATTGTACGCCGAGCGTGCCGCCCGACCATACCAAGCCATGGAGGGTCTTGGAGGTGAGATTCTTGTCGCTCATTCCGGGATTGCCCAATATAGCCGGTAGCTCAGGGAAGACAGCAAGTTCGGTATCGGAAGCGAGGGGTCTGTGTCGTCGAGTTTGGTGGCGGGTCGTGAATCAAGTCATCGGCACTCGACTTGATACCACGATCTCGTGTTCGGTTGCCGCGCTCGGCTTGCGTCTGGCCGATCACCTGCTGGACCGGAGGCCGCTTTCCGTCCGTGAATGAGTTTCGGGTGGCGATTGCGCGTTTCCGCTCTCCGGCCTCGCCCAAACCGGGCACAAGTTTTTTCGTCCGCGCGCGCGGTGCGCCGCCGCTCCCGAATGTGACGTTCGCATGACATTTCGATGACAGTCATCCCTTTTTCACTCGTTTTCGGCCCGTCTTATCCCCGGTAGCGACCGGTAGAGCGCGATGTGTTGCCCGACCACGTTCTCCATGCCGAAGCGTGCGGCGAGGGTCTCGCGGGCGGCGGCGCTCATTCGCGCATAGCGCTCAGGAGGTGTTGCGGCGGCTCTTTCGAGCGCCTCCACGCAACTCGAAATGTCGCCCGCTTCGAAGAGATAACCGTTCGTTCCGTCTTCCACCATGTCCTCGACGCCGCTCACGCGCGTCACCACGGGCACGACGCCGAAGCTCATTGCCTCCAGCACGGAATTCGACATGCCTTCCGAAAGCGACGTGGACAGATAAAAATCCGCTTTGCGCAAGGCTGGCGTTACATCGTCCATGCGTCCCGTGAACTCCACGCGCGCGGCGATGCCGAGGTCCCGTGCAAGAGCCATCAGCTCCTCCTCTCGCGGGCCGTTGCCGACGAGCATCAGCTTCGCGGCGTTCTTGTCCGCAAGGCCGGCGATGCCCTTCAGCATGGTGTCGAGGGCCTTCTCCCTGTCGAAACGTCCCATGAAAAGGAAGGTGTTTTCGGCTCGCTCCCGCGCGGCGCGCGGTTCGGCCTGCGGCATGATGACGCCATTCGGAATACGATGAACAAAGGCCTTTTCGATGCCGTGGCGTTCCACATCGGCTATCATCTGCGCGCTGTTGGCGATGAAACCCGTCGTCAGCCGCTTCACGAGTGCCGCGAATTGCGGGCCGAGGAGGCGCTTGTTCTTCACCGTGTCGATGTCGAAATCGTATCCGCCGCGTCCGAACTTGATGAGTGCGGGCCGTCCGGCGAGTTTCGCGCCGATCAGCGGGCCGACCGCGTGCAGCCGTCCGTGTACGATGTGAACCACGTCGTAGCTCCGCCTGTGCCGCCACAGCCACCAGGCCGTGCGCAGCGACCACCAGGCAAGGGAGAGAAAGTGACGGCCGCCGAGATTGGGCAGGCTGGTCAGGCGGAAGCGGATGATGCCGGCGCCGTCCTTCGTTTCGCGTGCCGGCGTGGCCGCCTCGATGCGCGGCGCCAGCAGCGTGACCTTCACGCCCTCGCGCACCAGCGTGGCCGCGAACTTCCGGCTCTGCTGCTCCGCGCCGCCGAAGGACTCCGGCAGGTAGGTCGGCAGGACGAGCACGATGTGCAGGGAAGAGGTGCTGGGAGGTTTATCCACGTATTCGGTACCGATCTGAACGGGGCTGCGGGCGGCCGTTCCGGAGAATGCCAGATTTTGCGCTGCCGCTCTGCAAATTTTGCTACAGTTTATCCTCGCTGTTTCAACCACGCTTCCGTCCATACGGCTTCATGTCCCCCAGGCTCCGCATTGTCCATGTTATCACCCGTTTCGTTAACGGCGGGGCGGACGAGAACACGCTTCTGACCTGCAACCATCAAGCCGAAGCAGGGCATGACGTGTGGCTCGCCTATGGACGTGACTGGACGGAGCGTATGCGCGGCCAGCTCGATCCGCGCGTCAGGGCGGTGGCGATTCCATCGCTGGTGCGGGAGATTTCACCGGCGAAGGATGTTGCTGCCTTGTGTGCGCTGGCGAGACTTTATCGCCGCGTTCGCCCCGACATCGTCCACACGCATACGAGCAAGGCCGGCATTGTGGGCCGTCTCGCCGCCTTGGCCTGGTTGCCTGCGAAGGTCGTTCACGGCGTGCACATCCTCCCCTTCACGAGCGAGCCCTTTCTGAAACGCATCGTCTATGTCCTGCTGGAGAAGCTCGCGGCGCTGCGCACCCATGCCTTCATCGATGTCAGCGAGGGCATGCGCGATCTCTGTCTTGAGAACGGGCTGGGGACGGATGACAATCATTTCGTCATTCCGAGCGGCATGGATGTGGAGCGATTTCGCGACGCGCCGCCCGCGGAAGATATTGAAGCGTTGCGCCGCTCCATCAAGGGCGCGCTGATCCTCGTCTATGTCGCCGTGCTGGAAAGGCGGAAGCGGCATCTGGAACTTCTCCAGGCGCTTTTGCCGCTGATGCGCAGAGACGGGCGCATCCTTCTCGTTATGGCGGGTGACGGTCCGGACCGCGCGACGCTCGAAGCCTTCGTCGAAGCGGAAGGCGTTGGCGGACAGGTGAGGTTTCTTGGTTTCCGCGGGGATGTCGAGCAGATCGTCGCCGGCTGCGATATCGGCGTCTTCGCCTCGCAGCGTGAGGGCTTGCCGCGCTCGGTCGTGCAGTATGTGCTGGCGGGAAAGCCGGTGGTGGCTGCCGCGCTCCCCGGCATAGACCGCGTGGTGCGGGACGGCGGAAACGGCTTTGTCGTTCCAGGCGAGACACTTGATGCGCTGGTGGAGAAGATTGCCTATCTTGCGGATGAGCCGGGCCTTCTTGCGCGGTTTGCAGCAGCCAGCCGGGAGATGGATCTTTCGGCATGGAATGCGCAAGCGATGACGGACCGGATCGCGGCGGTTTATGGGCGGATTTCCGATGTTTAATTATCTCATCCCGATCACGTTGGTGAGTCTATTTCTTCCGTATAAAGACAAGATTGGGCCGGTGCAGGTTCGGCCTTTTGATGCGCTGGTCGTCTTGCTCATGATCGTCTCCATTCCCTATCTCGGGCGTGTCCTGAAATCGAAAGTGGCAGCGGGTTTTCTGCTGCTGCTTCCTTTTTTCATCCTGCATGTGCTCTCGGCCTTCGGCTATTCAGGCTCGAACGGCATGCGCGAATTTCTGCAGGTGCTGCTGGTTCTGAGCTATGCCTTCTTGCTGAGCCTTCATGCTGGAACGCTCGACTATCGGCTCGCGGGAAAGGTGCTGCTGGTGGGCCTCTGCGCGGTGATGCTTTACAATATTGGCTGGCATATCGAACAAGGCATCTGGTCCGGTTGGAAACGGCTCAACGATCCGAAGGCGGTCTTCACCTTTCTTCCCATGTTACTCGGCGTTCTCCTCGTCTTCGCGCCGAAAGAGAAGCTCAATATCTACTGGACCCTTTGGGGACTTGCCGGGGTCGTCATTCTCTTTTCGGGCGAGCGCAAGGCGCTCGTCGCTTACGGATTGCTCACCGCCGCGCTGCTCAGCCGTGGGCGGCTTCTCCGAAGCCTGCCCGTTCTGGCGGCAGGCACAGTGGCGCTTTTCATCTTCGCTGGCGTGACCGATGACAATTATCTGTCGCGGCAGATCAGGACCGTTCTCACGCCGTCTGCTTCGCAGCTCTCGCTTGGTGCCATTGTTGCGGGTGAAATGCCGGTGTCGCTCAGTAATGCCGCGCGACGCCTGCAGATGCAGGAAAGCATGAATATGTTCACGGAGGACCCGCTCTTTGGCGCCGGCACCAATGCCAATATCGAGATCATGCGCTCGAAATATTCTGTTCTGCCGAGCTTCATGACATCCGGTATTCATAGTGAGTTCCTGCGCGTGCTTGCGGAGAACGGCCTCGTCGGACTTCTGCTCTATTGTCTTATCCTTGTGGCGGGAACCTACAATCTCGCGCGTGTTCTCCAGTATCTGTGGCGCTTGGGCCTTATCGACAGCGCGCAGGCGCGCGTGCTCATGGTTGTGCTGCTGCTTCCACCCTTCATGTATATTTCGCTCGAAGCGTCGGGCACGCGGGCAATTATGGCGTTGATCGCAATTTCGCTCATGCCGCTCTTCGTGCTACGCGGGGTGACGGCGAGACGCGCGCGCGTGGCGCCGGAGCGGGCGGCAGCGGATGATCGCGGTCTCTCGACGTTTTCGGATCTTGCACGCTGAGGGAGGTCAACTTGTCTGTCTCGGCAATCCTGACATGTCACAATGAAGAGGCGTTTGTCGAACAGGCGGTAATGAGCGTCGTTGGGCAGACCGCCTATGACCGGATATCCGAAATCATCGTCGTGAATGACGGTTCAAATGACGGTTCGCAGAAATTGCTGGAGCGGCTCGCGGAACGGATACCGAAGCTCAGGATCGTCGTGACGCCGGGGCTCGGACTTCCGGCTGCGCGCAACGAAGCGATCGGGTATTGTAGCGGGGAATTCATCGCCATTCTGGATGGAGATGATTTCTGGACGCCGGAGAAGATCGAGCGGCAGATCAAGGCCTTCGCCCTGTCGCCGGAGATCGGGCTCGTCTATTCCGACTTCTACGACTTCACCGACCCGCAGGCGCTCGATGCGCGGCTCATTCCGGTCCGGCGCTATCGCTGGAGCGAAGGACTGCCGCTTGCGGCCTATTTCGTTCATGATGCGCCCATCATCCCCTCTACAGCGGTGCTGCGCCGCGCGGTCTTCGACACGGTTGGTCTTTTCGATCCCGAGGTGCGGCTTGGCGAGGATACGGAGATGTTCCTGCGGGTCGCGGAGAAGTGGCGCTTCGAGCATGTGCCGGGTGGATTCGTCTACAAGCGGCGGCACGGCTCCAACCTCACGCGGCGGCTCGAGCCCCTGCTTGCGGTGGCAGGGACTCTCACAGAGAAGTTCATCGAGCGGAATCCGGAACTCGCGAGGCTTGCCTCGAAGCGGATGGCGAGGCGCTTCGCCGCCACCGCCAATGATTGTTCAAAGCATGGCGAGCGAGCAAAGGCGCTTTCCTATCTTTGGCAGAGCTTCCGTTCCGACCCCATCTTTCTCCGGGGCTACGGCTATCTGGTATTAATCTTTCTTCCATCGCGGGCCGGAACGAAGCTTCGCCACATGGTTAGAGGTATCTTGCGGCTTCCGAGCAAATCTCCGAGCTAGTTGCGTCAGCGCCGTTGAATGGCTGAGGAGTCTATATTGTCAAAAGACGATTTGCATTGCGGTTCGAGTGGCACGCGAGCCATACACCGCTTCTTTCTCCGGCGGTGACCTGCGATGCTTGCTCCCCTGAAGTCTATCGAACACATGCTGGCGAGCCCAATCGATCCGTCCGCGGAGGTGGAGCTCCTGTGGGGTGGCGATGCTTTGATGGAAGCGAAGGTGAACGACAGGGAGGGCCGGTCTGTATCGATGCCTCTGATATCGGGACAGCCGGTTCTGATCGACTTCGACGAAAGCGCGGTGTCGCGGCAATGGTTTGAGGAGAAGCGCGAAAGTTACTCCCTCGTCGCGGAGCGGCGTAGCCTCCCACGCGCGATCAAGGCGCGCCTTTTCGGGACCTATGAGGTGAGCAGGCGGAACTTCGAAAAATTCAGCCGGGCGATAGCGTCCGGGCAATGCGGCCCTCGTCTTGTGCTGATGGTGGGGGCAGGTCAGAAGGGCATGGGCACCGATGCGCTCTATAGCGATCCGGACACGGCCTTGATCGCCTTCGACATCTATCCCTCGCCGTTCACTGTGTTTGCGGCCGATGCCCACCGGATACCCCTGAAGAACGAATCCGTCGACGCCGTGTGCATCCAGGCCGTTCTGGAGCATGTTCTCGATCCCGCCTGCGTGGTGTCCGAAATCTTTCGCGTTTTAAAGCCCGAAGGCATCGTCTATGCGGAGACGCCGTTCATGCAACAGGTGCATGAGGGGGCTTCGGATTTCACCAGGTTTACCGAGCTCGGGCATCGTTGGCTGTTTCGCGATTTCGACACAATAGAGCGCGGAGCGATCGGTGGACCCGGGCTTTCCGTGTACTGGTCGATGAAGTACTTCTTCCGCGGACTGACTCGTAGCCGGAAGCTTGCCAACATTCTGAGCCTTCCATTCGGGCTCTTTGCCTTGTTCGATGCCGTGATGCCGCCCGGTCAGGTTATCGACGGCGCGAATGGTGTCTATTTCATCGGGCGAAAATCCGGCAAGCAGCTAAGATCGCGCGACGTCTTCGAACAATATCTCGGCGCGCAATGACCATCGTGTTTATCCATCGTCTGCCATAGAAATATGCGGCTGTTTCTGCGAGAGCCATGCGCATTCTCTATTTCATAAACGGCTTCGATCCCGGCGGCGCCGAGCACGGATTGCTCACGCTTGTCGAGAGCGGGTTTTTTTCCGGTCACGATCTTCGCGTCATGGGCATCTGCCGCGGACGCGGGGGACTTGCCGACACGCTGCGCACCTCGCTCGGCGCGGGGAGCCTGAAAATCGTCGATGACCGGGAAGACCTCACCCTTCGCGCCTGCATTCTCTCTGCCTTCGCGCTGGCGCGGGAAATCAGGCTCTTCCGTCCGGACGTCGTTGTCCTTTCCTTGAAGCAGGCCAATGTGATCGGCCGGCTTGTGCTGCAGGCATTTCCCGGCCCGCGCTGCGTTTCCTTCGAGCACATCTCGCGCTACCGCGCCCGCCGCGCTGAAGCGGTTTACGGGAAGCTTCTCGCCGCCTTGTCGGGTCGCGTGGACGAAGTCTGGTCCGATTGCGAGGAAACCCTCGAGGCCACGCGTCCCTATTTCAGGAAGCCGGGGCGGCGCGAAGCCGTCGTCCCCCTGTTCCGCGTCCGGCCCGGCGGCGCGGTCAAAACGGACTATTCAGCAGGTACGCCGCTCAGGATTGCCGCCGCCGGACGCCTTGTCGACCGGAAGAATTTCGACCGGCTCATTCTCGCTGTGAAGGCGCTCACCGAGCGCGGAACGCCGGCGGTGCTTACGATTTTCGGGGATGGGCCCGAGCATGAAAGGCTGGAACGCCTCATCTCCCGTACCGGACTCGAAGCTCATGTCCGGCTTGCCGGGTATCGGGACCGGTGGTTCGAAGAGGCGGTCAACAGCGATCTCTTCGTCAATGCGAGCGACACGGAAGGCTTCTGCATCGTCGTTGCCGAGGCAATGTCCGTCGGCTTGCCGGTGGTCGCGACCGATGTGGGCGGGATCAGGGAATATGGCCGCGACAACGAGAACATGCTGAAGATCGCCGATGCGGGTATAGATACGCTCGTGGCCGCGATGCAGAGGCTTGCGAACGACGAAGGGCTTCGCCGGTCGCTCGGACAGCGCGCCCGGGAAGATATCTGCCGCCGCTATTCCGAGGCCGGCATTGCAGAATGCGGACGTTCGGTCCTCGGCGAGGCCCGATAAATCTCCTACCGGCCGATGCCGGTGTAGCTGAAGCCCGCGCGTTCCACTTCGGAAATATCGTAGATGTTGCGGAGGTCGACCATGACGGCGCCGCGCAGGCTCTTCGCCAGCCGGTCGAGATCGAGCGCCCTGTATTCGTTCCACTCCGTGATGATGACCACGGCGTCGGCATTCCCGGCGGCCTCGTAGGGCGTATCGCAATAGACCACGCTCTCCGGCAGGAGATGCTTTGCTTCCTTCATGCCTTGCGGATCATGCGCGCGCACGGTCGCGCCGCGTTCGATCAGCGCGGGAACGATGTCGAGCGACGGCGCGTCGCGCATGTCGTCCGTTTCCGGCTTGAACGTCAGGCCGAGGATGGCGACCGTCTTTCCTTTCACGGATCCGTTGCAGGCGCGTTCTATCTTGTCGACCATATGGCGCTTGCGTTCGCTGTTCACTTCGACCACGGCCTCGATGATGCGCGTCGGCGATTGATACTGCTGCGCGGTGCGGACGAGGGCGAGCGTGTCCTTCGGGAAGCACGAGCCGCCATAACCGGGGCCGGCATGGAGGAACTTCGAGCCGATGCGGCGGTCGAGGCCGATGCCGCGCGCGACGTCCTGCACATTCGCGCCTGTCTTTTCGCAGATGTCGGCCATCTCGTTGATGAAGGTGATCTTCATGGCGAGGAAGGCGTTCGCCGCATATTTGGTGAGCTCGGCGGTGCGCCGGTTGGTGAAGAGTATCGGCGTTTCGTTGAGGTTGAGTGGACGATAGAGCTGACGCATCACATCGCGGGCGCGCTCGTCTTCTGCGCCGACAACCACGCGGTCGGGCCGTTTGAAATCGTCGATGGCAGCGCCTTCCCGCAGGAATTCCGGGTTCGAGGCGACCGAGAAATCGGCGTCTGGTGCCGCGCGCCGGATGATGGCCTCGACCTCGTCCGCCGTGCCGACGGGGACGGTCGATTTCGTCACCACCACGGTGTAGCCTGTGATGGCGGCGGCGATTTCTTCCGCTGCCGAATAGACATAGGAAAGGTCGGCATGGCCATCGCCCCGCCGGGTCGGCGTGCCGACGGCGATGAAGACCGCATCGGCCTCCGCGACCGCAGCCGCGAGGCCGGTGGTGAAGGTGAGCCGGCCGGCGAACCTGTTGCCGTTCACGAGGACGTCGAGCCCCGGCTCGTAAATCGGAATCCGGCCCTGCGTCAGCGCTTCGATCTTGGAGGCGTCCTTGTCGACGCAGGTGACGGTATGGCCGAAATCGGCAAAGCAGGCGCCGGACACCAGTCCCACATAACCCGACCCAATCATTGCCACGCGCATGCCGTTTCCTTTTTTCTGCTGGCTCGCAACCTCGGCCCGTTCATAGCGGCTTTGGCCCGTTAAATGAAGTCTCGGAGCCGTCTCCGGCTTGCATTCTGCTGCATATATGGACCATCTTCCCCAAGCGGTCGATCATGGCAAGTGGACAAAAAAGCATGACAGTTCTCGTGACAGGCGCTGCCGGTTTCATAGGCAGTCACGTTTGCCACCATCTGCTCGATCGCGGCGATACGGTAATCGGTATCGACGACATGAACGCTTATTACGACCCCACTCTCAAGGAGGCACGGCTGGAACGGCTGAGGGGCCGGAACGGCTTCTCGTTCCTCAAGGGCGATATTGCGGATACGAGGGCCCTGGCCGATGCCGTCCGGGGGAAGGAAATTTTCAAGGTGGTTCACCTCGCGGCCCAGGCCGGCGTCCGCTATTCGCTCGAAAACCCTCGCGCCTATGTCCGTTCCAATCTCGACGGACATCTCGAAGTCCTCGAGCTTTGCCGGGGGCTCGGTACGGTCGAGCATCTCGTCTACGCGTCTTCCAGCTCCGTTTATGGCGGGAACGAGAAGGTCCCCTTCAGCGAAGACGATCCCGTCGACCATCCTGTGTCGCTTTATGCCGCCACCAAGAAGGCGGACGAGCTGATGAGCCATGCCTATTCGCATCTTTATGGCATCCCGCAGACAGGGCTCCGATATTTCACGGTCTATGGCCCCTGGGGGCGGCCTGACATGGCCTACTGGCTTTTCACCGAGGCGATGCTGAAGGGGAAGCCGATCCGCGTCTTCAATGACGGCAATATGTGGCGGGACTTTACCTATGTGGACGACATCGTCCGGGGGACGGTTGCCGCTCTCGATCATCCGCCGCAGGCTGACGGGGGAGCGCCGCATCGGGTCTATAATATCGGCCACAACAAGCCGGAACGGCTCGGCACCTTCATCGACATTCTGGAGGAGGTTCTGGGGGTCAAGGCTGTTCGCGAATATGAGCCCATGCAGCCGGGCGACGTGCCGCGCACCTATGCCGATATCGGCGCGATCGAACGCGATCTCGGCTTCCAGCCTCAGGTCGGTCTTCGGGAGGGATTGACCCGTTTCGCCGAGTGGTATCGCGGCTACATCAAAATCTGAGACTTTCAGGTGTGCGGCGGGGCGCCTCGGGGGTTGCTTCGCGGCCCGAAAAAAGCTCAATTCCGTCCGTTCCGGGCCGGTGTCAGGGCCGGCCGATGCAACGGGGAACGAATGTGACGGCGACGAGAGCGAGAAGAGCCCTGATCACGGGCGTAACGGGGCAGGACGGAGCGTGGCTCGCACGCCTGTTGCTCGACAAGGGCTATATCGTCCATGGCGTGAAACGCCGCTCTTCCTCTTTCAATACCGGCAGGATCGACGATCTTTATCAGGACCCGCATCTCGACAGCGTCCGGCTGTTCCTGCACTACGGCGACCTCACCGACGCCACCAATCTCATCCGGATCGTGCAGGAAACGCAGCCGGACGAAATCTACAACCTCGCGGCGCAGAGCCATGTTCATGTCAGTTTCGAGACACCCGAATATACGGCCAATGCAGATGCCATAGGTACGCTGCGTCTGCTTGAGGCGATCCGTATTCTCGGCATGTCGGAGTCCGTCCGCTTCTATCAGGCTTCGACATCGGAGCTTTACGGCAAGGCCCAGGAGACGCCGCAGACGGAACGTACACCGTTCTACCCGCGCAGCCCCTATGCGGTGGCCAAGCTCTACGCCTTCTGGACGACGGTGAATTATCGGGAGGCCTACGGCATGCATGCCTCCAATGGCATCCTGTTCAATCACGAGGGGCCGACCCGCGGCGAAACCTTCGTCACGCGCAAGATCACGCGGGCGGTCGCGGCAATCGAACTCGGTCTTCAGGACAAGCTCTATCTCGGCAATATCGACGCGCGGCGCGACTGGGGCCATGCGCGGGACTATGTCGAAGGCATGTGGCGGATCGTGCAGCAGGATGAGCCGGACGATTATGTGCTCGCGACCGGCGAGACGCATTCGGTTCGCGAGTTCGTGGAGCTCGCGTTCGCCGAGGTCGGCAGGCACATCGTCTGGAAAGGACAAGGGGTGGACGAAGTCGGTCTCGACGCATCCAACGACAAGGTGCTGGTGAAGATCGATCCCCGTTATTTCCGGCCCACCGAGGTCGACATTCTTCTCGGGGATCCCAGCAAGGCCCGGCAGAAGCTCGGCTGGCACCACAAGACGAAATTCCCAGAGCTTGTGGCCGAAATGATTGCCGCCGATCTGAAGGCCGTTGCCCGTGAAGCGAACCGGATCGGCCGGCATGACTGACAGGCGCTCGGCGCTGGTGACGGGCGTGACGGGGCAGGATGGCGCCTATCTGGCGGAATTGCTGCTCGGCAAGGGATATGCCGTTCACGGCACCGCCCGCGACATTACGGCGTTCGACCAGAGCAGGCTGGGCAAAGCCCAATGCGATGCAGGCGAGTTCCGGTTCTATAGTTGCGACATCACCGATGAAGCAGGCATGAGAGAACTCGTCACTGCGATCCGGCCGGACGAAATCTACAATCTCGCGGCCCAGAGCCATGTTCCGACGAGCCTTGCCGAACCCCATCGGACGATGGAGATCAACGCCACTGCCGCTGTCAGCCTGCTGCGGATGATTGTCGGCCTCGGTTTCCAGGGCCACACGCGAGTCTTTCAGGCATCGAGTTCGGAGGTCTTCGGGGAAGCGAGCGGAGCCGCTCTCACGGAATCGTCGCCCATGCGGCCCTGCAATCCCTACGCGGAGTCCAAATATCGGGCATATGTCGCATCGACGGGGCTGCGGGCCGAGGCAGGGCTTTTCGTGGCGAATGGTTTTTTGTTCAACCACGAGAGTCCCTACCGAAGTCCAGCCTTCGTTACCCGCAAGATTTCCCTCGCCGTCGCTTCTCGGGCGCGAGGTGGAGGGGCGCCGCTCCGGCTCGGCAATCTCGATGTCAGACGGGACTGGGGACACGCGCGCGATTATGTCGCAGGCATGTGGTTGTCGCTGCAGCGGGACGAACCGGACGACTACATTTTTGCGACGGGTGAGAACCATTCGGTTCGCGAGTTCGTCGAGTTTGCCTTTGCTGCCGCCGGGCGAAGAGTTCGGTGGCAAGGCGAGGGGCTTCACGAAGCCGGCTATGACGCCGATACGGCAGAGCGGCTTGTCGAAATCGACCCCGCCTTCTTTCGTCCCCATGAAATCAGCGCAACGCTGGGTGACGCTTCGAAAGCGCTCCGTGACCTCAAGTGGCGGCCTCAAACGGCTTTCGCAGAGCTCGTGCGCGAGATGGTCGTATCGGATCTGGGACAAACGTCGTAGCCGGCCCGGCCGGCCGTTAACCTACGCAAATGCAAACTCCCCGCCGAAAGCTACAGGCCGCTGCAATGCAGGATGAAATGGTGCATAAATCAATACTGCAGTTCGCGACGGCTGCCGTTTTCGATTGTGGTTTCTTGTCTTAATATCGAAAATACTTCTGTGTCCCTCGGGAGCGGAGTAGGCTGTTCTTCGATGCGCCGATGGCGGGCGGCGCTTTTGGGGATCGGAGCCCGGGGCGGATGCGATATGCGCCATATCCGGATGCGGTTCCGGGCCAATCTGGCGCGAGGGGATGCCCGTGCATGATGAATACTGGCAAGAAGTCCGGTGGCGAGGAACGGCAGCCCGCGGGTGGTGTGCTGCGCGAGCCGTCCGGCCTTTTCCAGTGGAACGAGCCTCGCGCTCCTTCCGACCCTGCGAGAGAGCAGGCGCTTGTCTCGAAACGGGTCGTTTCCGACACCATCATGTGTGTGGATGGTGTCGCCATCTTTCTCGCCGCGCTGGTTGCGAAGTGGATTTATATCGTCACGTTCCTCCAGCACAACGCCGAGATAGGACCTTACGCGGTGGTTGGCGCCATCGGAGCGGTGATTGCAATCTCGGCGATGCGCTATCAGGGACTCTATGACTTCGAATTGCTGAGCGAAGCCAGAGGCCAGACAAGGCGGATACTCCTGGGTCTCGTTGCGGCGGCATTGTTTCTGGTTGCTGCCGGTTACCTGCTGAAAATTTCCGAGCAATACTCGCGCGGCTGGTTTGCCGTCTGGTTCACGCTTTCAGCGTTTACAGTGTTTGCGGTGCACACCGTCAACAGGCGGGTTCTGCGCTGGCTCGGCGCGCTTGGCGCTTTTGCAAGAAACATCGTGATCTATGGCAGCGGCGATGTCGCGGAGAGCGTCATTCGACGGGTCGCAATGTCGCCCATGAACCTGAGGGTGGTCGGCGTCTTTGACGACCTGCCACATGATCAGAAGGGACAAGTTCCGGTATTGGGGGGGCTTTCCGATCTCATTTCCTTCGGGCAGCAACGGCGCATCGATGAAGTCCTCATCGCCATGCCGATGACAAACGAATTGCGGATTGCAAATCTTGTCGAGCAGCTATCGCTGCTGCCTGCCGATATCAGGATTTGCCCTAGCGCGACGGCCTTTCGTATCCCGCCAAAGAGGCTTCTGGATTATGAAGGGTTGGCGGTTCTGGAGCTTGAGCGGCGTCCCATGGAAGGTTGGGCGCCGATCATCAAGAATGTCGAAGACAAGCTTCTTGCCTCGCTTCTTCTGATCGCTTTTGCGCCGTTCCTTGGTCTCATTTCTCTGGCGGTGAAACTCGATAGCCGGGGACCCGCCATTTTCAAGCAGCGTCGCCACGGCTTCAATCATGAGGTCTTCACCCTCTACAAGTTCCGTACGATGCATGTGGTCGAGGATGGACCCGGCATAACGCAGGCGACGCGACTGGATCCGCGCGTAACGCGGATTGGGCGCTTCCTCCGGAAGACGAGCCTCGACGAACTGCCGCAGCTTTTCAATGTTCTGCGCGGCGACATGTCCCTTGTGGGACCGCGTCCGCACGCGCTCTCGCATAATGAATATTATTCTACGGTGCTGGCGCGTTACGCCAACCGGCACAAGGTGAAGCCAGGCATGACCGGGTGGGCGCAGGTGAACGGATACCGCGGAGAAACCGATACGCCGGAGAAAATGCGCCGGCGTGTCGAGCACGATCTCTGGTACATCGAAAACTGGTCGGTCTGGATCGACGTGAAGATACTCGCCATGACGCCGTTCTACGGCTTCATCGGTAGCAACGCCTTCTGACGCCTATTTCTTCACGAGCTTGTCGAGCAGCGGGCGGAACTTCGGTTCGATGTCGGGACGGTCGAGCGCAAGCGCCACATTGGCGGCCAGATATCCGACCTTGTCGCCGCAATCATATGTCGTTCCCTCGAAACGGTAGGAAAAGAAATCCTGCTCGCCCATCAGCGCGATCATCGCGTCGGTCAGCTGGATCTCACCGCCCGCGCCCGGCTTCTGTGTCGAAAGTCTTGCAAAAATTTCCGGCTGCAGAATATAGCGGCCCGAGATGATGAGATTGGAAGGCGCATCTTCCACCTTCGGCTTTTCCACCATGCCGTCGATGCGGAAGGTTTCGTGGCCAAGGTCGTCCGCAAGAGCGACGACGCCGTAGCGGTTAACATGCTCGTGGGGCACTTCCTCAACCGCTATGATGTTGCCGCCATGCCGGGAATAGGCATCGATCATCTGTGCAAAGCAGCCGCGGCGCCCATGGATCAACATGTCCGGCAGGGCAAGTGCAAAGGGTTCGTCGCCCACGATATCCCGCGCGCACCAGACGGCGTGCCCGAGGCCGAGCGGCTCCTGCTGGCGAACGAAGCTTGCCGTCCCCGCCGGGGGACGCGAGGCCTTCAGCATTTCGAACTCCGCGGACTTGCCGCGAGTCTTGAGTGTTGTCTCGAGTTCATAGGCGAGATCGAAATGGTCTTCGATAGCCCCTTTGCCCCGGCCGGTCACGAAGACGAAGTGTTCGATCCCGGCTTCGATCGCCTCTTCGACCGCATACTGGATGACAGGCTTGTCCACGACGGTCAGCATTTCCTTTGGAATGACTTTCGTGGCGGGCAGAAATCGCGTTCCGAGGCCTGCGACCGGGAAAACGGCTTTTCGGACTTTTCGGGGGGATTTCGAATTCATAGCTCTTGCTTGTTCCGGAAGACCAGTTTCAACAACTCTCGATGGTGCATCTGGTTTCGCATTTCTTCATATGGGCCGCAAGCTGTGACCTCTCCGTGACGGGCCAGATCACGGAGCGCCTTGCCGGAATGGAAATCTGCCGGAAACTGCGATGGATGGCGTTTGCCTCCCTGTGACCGGGGCGCAGGCCTTAACCATCGTCACCCGGCCGGGGATGAAATCTGCCGCGAATTCCCGTACCTTGAACATGCTGGCCTATGGCTGGCTGGATACCTTTCCTGTCGGGCAAACTGGATGGAGTTGTGCATGATCTACCCCGTAATACTTTCGGGTGGTGTCGGGTCGCGCTTGTGGCCGACATCCAGGTCGCTCTACCCCAAGCAACTGCTTCCCCTGGTCTCGGAGAGGGCCATGCTTCTCGAGACCGCGCTGCGCGTCACGGGGGACGACCGTTTCGCCGATCCCATCATCGTGTCGAACGATGAGCACCGGTTCATCATTGCGCAGCAGCTGCGCGAGGCGGGGATCACGCCGCTAGCGCATATTCTTGAGCCCGAGGGCCGCAATACTGCGCCCGCCGCCGCCGCTGCCGCTGCCTTCGTTCAGTCCCGCGACCCCAAAGGGGTGCTTCTCATTCTGCCCGCGGATCATCACATCGCGAATCTCGACGCCTTTCGAGCGGCGGTCGAACAGGGCGCGGCACTGGCCGGTGCGGGCAAGCTCGTCACATTCGGCGTGGTGCCCTCGGCGCCAGAGACCGGCTATGGCTACATCAAACGCGGCGCGCCGCTTCCCGGCGGCAGCGCCTATGCAGTGGAACGCTTTGTCGAGAAGCCGGACGCAGGCACTGCCCGTGCTTATCTTCAGGAGGGCGGGTATGACTGGAATGCCGGCATCTTCATGTTTCGCGCCGACAGCATCCTTCACGAGATGCGGTCTCACTGTCCCGACATCGCCGCCCATGCGGCGGAAGCTGTCCTCAAAGGGGTACGCGACCTCGACTTCCTGCGGCTCGAATCGAGCTCCTTCGCCGCCTGCCCCTCCAACTCAATCGACTATGCGGTGATGGAGCATACCTCCTCGGCCGCCGTTGTGCCGGTCGACATGGGCTGGAGCGATATCGGTTCGTGGTCCGCACTATGGGAGATCGGCGACAAGGACGCAGACGGAAACGTCGTCAGTGGCGATGTGATCGTCGAGGACACCCGAAACTGCCTCGTGCGGTCCGAGGCGGGGCTGACGGCGACAATCGGTGTGGAGAATCTCGTCATTGTGGATACAGGCGATGTTCTGCTCGTCGCATCGCGGGACCGGGTGCAGGACGTCAAGAAAGTCGTCGATCGGGTGGCCGCCGCCGGTCGCACCGAGCATCGGGCCCATAAACGCGTCTATCGGCCCTGGGGATTCTACGAGTCGCTCGACGAGGGGCTCCGTCATCAGGTGAAGCACCTCCTCGTTTACCCCGGTGCCGCTCTTTCGTTGCAGATGCATCATCAGCGTGCGGAGCATTGGGTGGTGGTCAAGGGGCGGGCCGAGGTGACGGTGGGAGAGACGCAGAAGATTCTCGAAGAGAACGAGTCCGTCTACATTCCCGTCGGCACGAAGCACCGGCTTGCCAATTCGGGAGAAGAGCCGCTGAGCATCATCGAGGTACAGTCGGGTTCCTATCTCGGCGAAGACGACATCGTTCGCTTCGACGATGTGTACGGCCGCGAGGTCAAGAAGCCGGCGGCGGAATAGCCACCGCGTCTCCTCGCCGTATCGGTTCTATCTCTGCCCGGGTTGCCTCCGAGGTGGATACGTCTCCCCTTTTCGGAAAGAGTTTTTAATTCTCCACGGGCGCAATCTATGCGCTCGTGTTGCGCTGTCCGCCGGGCTCCTCAGCTCGTGAACGGTGCGATGAATCCATGAGGATGGGAGATGAAGATGTCGATGGGAAACATGAATACGGCCAGCTCCGCCGCGGCGGACGCCGCCAGGCAGGACAATCAGACCCGCCGGCCCGAGGCGCCGGTCCGGCTTATCAGGGGCGGGAACGAGGATATCGCGATCGGCGAGAACAGCCTCCTTGAGGGGTCGTTCGAGACGCAGGGGTCGATCTTCGTCGACGGCGCGGCCGTGAATGCGGACCTGCGCGCGTCGCAGCTCTCGATCGGGGCGAGCGGACGTGTCGAAGGACAGGCGTCTGTTCTGCGCGCGGAGATCGCAGGCGTCTTCGACGGCACGCTCGAATGCTCGGGCGAGGTCATCCTGCGCTCGTCCAGCCGCATCGCCGGAGAGGTCAAATGCGCGAAGCTGGTTACGCATCGCGGCGCGGTCATCGATGCGCAGGTGCGTGTCATTGCCGAGAGCGACGAAGCGGAGGAGAAGTCTCAGCAGGGTGCCGTCATCGCCCAGGCCGCGCGGGAATCCGTCATTCGCCCATGGACGCGGCGGCGTTTCAAGCGAGCCATCCCGGTGATGTCCGGTGCGGTTCTGTCGCTCGGTCTGGTTGGCTTCGGCGCGCTGATTTTCTGAGGAGGGCGTCCGCTGCCGCGTTTATCGAGGCTGGCCTTTTCGGGAGAATATTGCTCTCCTTCGGTGAGGGGCTCTGCGAAGGAGCTCTCCCTCGAAATGCGGAGTTCCGTTCTTGAAAATCGCCGAACGCTGGTTCGAGAGACGCGAGATGGGAGACGGCATCACGCTCCTTTACGAGAGCCATGTCCATCCCTTCATCCGCTGCAACATATGGTTCGTTCGGGGGCGCGACCGAGACCTCCTGGTCGATACGGGCACGGGGATCGCCTCGCTGAAGGACGCCATTGCCGATCTCACGGAGAAACCGCTCACAGCCGTCGCGACTCATATCCATTACGATCACGTCGGCTCCCTGCATGAGTTCGAGACACGCCTCATGCATGAGATCGAGGCGCCGCGGATGGCCGACTATCGCGAGTTCGCGGCGTTGACGGCGGCGGGCTTCCCGCCGGAGATCCGCGCCGGCCTCTCAGGCTACGGGCTTGACGGCGGCAATGGCCTCCTCGTCGACGCTCTCCCGCATGAGGGGTACTCGCTCGACGGTTATCGTATCACCTCCACTCATGCGACGGGGCATCTCGAGGAAGGCGATGCCGTCGATCTCGGAGACCGTCATTTCTCGGTCTTCCATCTGCCGGGTCATTCGCCTGGGTCGCTTGGCCTCTTTGAAGAGGCGTCCAGGACGCTTTTCTCGGGCGACGCGGTCTATGACGGTCCTCTCCTCGATGAACTGCCCGATTCCGACATCGCCAATTATTGCAGAACGATACGCCGCCTTCGGGAGCTCGACGTCGATGTCGTCCATGGCGGTCATGATCCAAGCTTCGGGCGCGAACGTCTCATCGAAATCTGCGACGCCTATCTCGCGCGGCGAGGTTGAGCGCCGGCTCCTGCAAGCTCAAGCGGCGGGCGCCGCCTGAAGCTCGCTCTCGCCGTGCTCCGCTTTCCATGCGGCAACGAGGTCGCGGTTGTCGTGCTGCCAGGGGTGGAAGCTCGGGCGGAACCAGTCGAGATAGGCCGGGATCGATTTGCGGAGCGGGCCCGGTTCGATCCAGAGATAGTAGAAGAGGTGCGCCCATGCGCGAGGACTCCACTGCAGACCGTCTGCCTTCAGCAGATCGCGGAGATGGAAGAACATGTTGATGTTGAAGAAGATCGTCGTCATCGCCAGCGCGCGCACGCGGTTGAGATAAAAGACCGGTTTCGACGAGATCGCCTTCAGCACGTCGAATGCAACCGCCTTGTGCTCGGTTTCCTCGACGGCATGCCACATCCAGAGTTCATATTCCTCCGGCGTTGCATGCGTGCGGAACGTTTCGCGTTCCTTCAACAGATTGTCGGCGAGGATCGCGGTGAAATGCTCCAGTGCCACGGTCTGGCCAAGTTGGGCACGAGGCGGCATCAGACGGCGCATGAGACCGATCATCCGCCCGGAGCGCTTCTCGATCTTCTCCATGGGATAGCCCTGAGCCGCGATCCGGTCGTTATAGGCCTGGTGCTCGCGGGAATGGATCGACTCCTGTCCGAGGAACTCCTTGATCTCCGCCAGAAGTTTCGGATCGGCGATCTTGTGCTTCTGTGTGCGAACCGTGTCGCAGAAGAAGCGCTCGCCTTCGGGGAACATCGCCGACAGCGCATTGAAATAGGCGGTGACGACGGGGTCGTCGTCATACCAATGTCTCCGCTCACCGGCCTTGAACTGGCGGTTCCGGGTCTTGAAGGGGAGCCTGCTGCCGCTCTGAGGCGAACCCGTTGCCGCCTGGTCTTGCATGGTCGCGTCGATATCCATGGGAGTACTCCTGCCGAAAATCTCCCCTACATCTTTGTTAGCGAGGCCCCATCTTCAATGCCGCGCTACAAAATCTCACAAATGGCTGCCGGAATTCCGGCGGCATATTCGTATCTATCTGCATCGGGCGGTGTGAGAGCCCGGCGACCTTGATCGGGAGTGGACCGCCTTCATGAAGATAAGGGTAGGGAAGTACCGGATTCCGGTTCCGAAAAGCCGCGCAGGGCGGATCGGTGCCGGCGTCGGTCTCGTCATTCTCGGCTTCATTCCGGGTCCGCCGGGGCCTGCCGCCATTCCGGTCGGGCTCACCATCCTCACGCTCGATCATCCGCGCGGCCGCCGCTGGCGGCGCGTCACCGTCGTGCGGGTGGGACGCCGCTGGCAGGCGATACAGGCAAAAAGACAAATGCGCCGCGCCCGGAAGCGCGACGCAGTCATCGGTGGAACCGGCCCGGAAGGCGGCCTGTGAGTTTCGTCTTCAGCAGGCGCCGCGGCGGAGCAGCACGGCCGGGAAGGTCTTGAACATGATGGCGATATCCTGCCAGAGCGACCAGTTCTTCACATACCAGGCGTCGAGTTCGACGCGGCGCATATAGGTCGTCTCGTTGCGGCCGCTCACCTGCCAGAGACCGGTGATGCCGGGCTTCGCCGAGAGATAGTATTCCGCATCTTCGCCATAGCGCAGCACTTCGGCGTAGGTCACGGGGCGCGGGCCGACAAGGCTCATCTCGCCGCGGATAACGTTCATGAGCTGCGGCAGTTCGTCGAGGCTCGTCTTGCGCAAGAATTCGCCCACCGGCGTGACGCGCGGATCGTTGCGCAACTTCTGGTCGCGAGCCCATTCGGCGGCGCGCAGCGGATCGTTCTCCAGCACCTCTTTAAGGATCGCATCGCTGTCCACATGCATGGTGCGGAACTTACGGCAATGAAACTCGCGGCCCTTTTCGCCGACACGGCGATGGCCATAGAAAGCCGGTCCGCCGTCGAGACGGATCAGCATGGACACGATGCCGAAGAAGGGCAGGAGCGCGAGGAGCGCCATGGAGGCGACAACGAGGTCGAAGCTGCGCTTCATCAGACGCGCCAGCGGCCTGTTGAGATTGTCGGCGAGCGTCAGCATCACGAGGTCGTGGCTGAAGAAGTTGCCAGCCTCGAGCGCCAGCGCGCCGATGCCCTTCACCGGGGGCACGATCGAGAAGGCGATGCGGGCGCGATGCAGCGCACGAAGAATGTTGTCGAGGCTCGCCATTTCCTCGGGCGAGGGGGCGAGAACGACGAAGCGGGCGCCATGCCGTTCGCAGGCGAGCTTCAGTGCGGCGGAGAGCTGGCCGCCCGCGCGGTAGAGAAGGCTCGACGGATCGGAGGCATTTCGCTCGGCGGTGAGTTCGGCGAGGTCCAGCGTGCCGGCCACTTCGTAGCCGAGATAGGGCTCGTCCTCGAGCACCTGGGCGGCCTCGGCCGCGTTTTCCCGCGAACCGATGATGAGCACGGGCGCGGTCCAGCTTCCGTACCGCTTCAGGACATGTCTCATCCCGATACGGGCCATCGGCACGAAGAGGAGGGCCCATATCCAGGCCTGAAGCAGCCAGAGGCGGGAGAAATAGTCCTTCACGACATACTGAAGGAAGCCGTCGACCAGCGCGACGAGGGCAATCGCTTTCACGATCTCCTTCGCCTCTGCCCAGAAGGGGGTGCGCTTCGAATAATGGCCCTTGGCAGCCCACCAGAGGATCGGCAGCAGGGCGAGGAAAGCGATGCTGACGAGGCGGCTCGAGAGCTCGCCGGCCTCGATGGCGAGGAATTCCGTATTCAAAACCTGAACATTGATACCAAGCGCGATGGATCCCGCGACGGCTTGCGCAAGGGTCAGCGCGCCGAGATCGCCGACGAGAAGCATGAAGCGGTCGGCAAGCGGGGTAAGGCGCGTGCCGATGCCGCGGTCTTTGCCATTGGCGCTTTCGAAGCCCGCGATGCGGGGTCCGGTGACGGGGGTCACCCTTTCGAAAGCTTGTATGTCCCTGTTCAGTGCAGTCACGATGCTCACGCCAACCTGTTTCCGAATGCGACAGTCGGTTGGAGAGAGCGCAAGTTGCGCGCCAATGAGGATTGTGCCGTTTCGGGCGCTCCCGGATGGTTAACCCGGGACGCGTGCCGTCATCGTCAACGCGCGGTCAGGGCGGCTATGTCCTGACGAATAATCCGCCCGAGGGCGGCGAGAATTCTCAAATTGGCGCGCAGGCGCCGGTCGAAGCGCGGTGCGTCCTGCCGGCGTGTACCGCTGACGCCAAGCTGCCGGAATGCCACCCCGCGCCGGATCGAGTTGATTGCCAGTTCCGTGCCGATGGAATTCGTATGGTCGAAGCCGCCATTCTCGGCGGCAAGTTTCAGGTCGTAGCCCTTCATGCCGCAGAGGATGTCGCGCACGCCGAACCGGATGCGGACATAGACGCCCATCACCATTTCCGCGAAGCGTTGCTTGCGGGGGCGGACGCCCAGCACCAGCGGCACATGAGCTTGCGTGAGCAGGGACTTGAAGCCGGTAATCAATGACGGGTCGTGTTCGCCATCCGCATCCATCGTGATGGCGAAATCGAAACCGAGTTCGAGCGCCTTCTCGAAGGCACGGTTCAGCGAGCCGTCATAGCCGAGATTGGTTTCATTGCGGATGACAATGGCGCCTGCCTCCACGGCTCTTGCGCCGGTTTCGTCTGGCGATGCGTCGTCGACCACGATGATTTCGGCGTGTTCGCGCGCCGCCCGGACGACGGAGCCGATCGTGGCTTCTTCCCGGAAAGCGGGGATCAGGATGGCTGTGCGAGGTCTGTCCACAGCAGTTCCTTTCCCGCTTCCTTGCTGGCTGCAAGACGCTTCCCGACTACATGCGAGAGCGCATCGGGCGAAACGGCGCCCTCGGGACAAGGCCGGAGGGCTTCGAGGTGGTCTTCCGAAAGGAGCGTTCCCGCGTCGAGCGCAGTTTTCAGCCGCAGCGCGCGGCGCTGGATAACCACCGTCTCCGTCTCGTTCTTTTCGATCCGCTTCACGCCGTCGCCGAGTGCGGCCTCAAGCTCCCGGGTCGCATCGACCATGGCGCGCCATGTCGCCGGGTTGAGCGCAAAGGAATGATCCGGGCCTTCGCGCGAATTGTCGTCCGTGAAATGTTTCTCGACCACGCGCGCGCCCAGCGTCACGGCACCGAGAACCGCGGAATGGCCGGGCGTGTGATCCGAGAAGCCCAGCACAATTCCCGGCCAGCGCGCGGCGAAGGTCTGCAACACGCGCAGGTTCACATATTTGAAGTTTTCGATGCTGCCTGTGTAGTTGGTGTTGCACTGCATGAGGCAGAGTTGCCGGTTGTGCTTCAGGATCAAATCGACGGCAGCCGCCGTCTCTTCCATCGTGGCGGCGCCGGTGGCGAGAAGAACGGGTTTTTCCGTCTTCGCGATATGCTCGATCTCGCCGTGATAGGTGATGTCGCCCGAGCCGATCTTGAATGCCGGGACGATATCGCGAAACATGTCAACTGCCTCGATATCGTAAGGCGTCGTCATGAAGTGGATGTCCGCCTTGCGGCAGGTCTCGAGCAGTTCCGGCGTCCAGTCGCGGCGCGTATGATACTGATCGTAGACTTCAGTGACGGATTTCTTCCATGTCGCCTGGTGCGAAACCTGTCCCTTCGCGCCTTCGAAGCCGACCTTGCTGACGATTCTGTCCGCGAGGAAGTGCTGGAACTTGGCGCAGTCGGCGCCGGCTTCCTTCGACTTCCAGATCAGTTCCTTTGCGCGTCCGAGATCGCCGTCATGATTGGCGGCGATGTCCGCGATGAAATAGGCCGGTGCATCGAGTGAAATCTCATGCGTTCCGATGCGAAGCGATGTGTCGTATTTCATGAGACGATTTCTCTTTGTATTGCTGCAGAAAGGAAGCAACCACCTCGGCAAGATGCGGCAGCCGGTAGCCGAGAACGGCTTCAGCCCGGCGGACGTCGAGCCCGAGACAATGGGCCCGAGGCGTTGAAAGCGTGCGGACGGAACCTGTCTTCGCGCCGGTCAGATTTCGCCCGCATTGGCGCGCAATTTCACGCACGAATTGCTCCTTTGTATATACCTCGCATGCGGCGAGGTTGTAGAGGCCCGATGCGCCGGCCTCCACCATGTCGAATGCCGCACGGGCGAATGCCGCGACGTCGATCGACGAGGACCATGCGTCGCTGAAAAGCGTGACGGGTCTGTCGCTTTCGACCATGTCGATGGCCCATTCGGCAAAGGTCGGCTGGTCCCAGCCGCGAATGCCGACGATGCTGGTGCGCAACACGAGTGCGTTTTCCGCGGTCAGCGCGAACGCTTCGCCCGCAAACTTGCTGCGTGCATATTCGTTGACGAGGGAGACGGGCGCTTCTTCGTCATGCGCGGCGGCGTCCCCTCCGGTGAAATAGTGATCGGTCGAAACGTGGACGAGTTTTCCGCCGCTCGCCCGCGACCATTCGGCCAGGAAGGCGAGAGGGCGGGCGTTCACCCGCCATGCGAGAGCGGGATCGCGCTCGCAGAGGTCCATGTCCACGAGCGCGGCACAGTTGACGACGAGATCGGGCTTTTCGGCGTCGAGCAGGGCGCGAAGGGCGGTATCGTCCGCAATGTCCACCTCAATTCGGGCGCCGCGTCTTGCGGCGTCGCGCAGCTCCACTCCCCGGCGTCGCGCGTCGCGCACAACCGCCTGGCCCAGCAATCCCGTGCTGCCGAGCAGGAGCGTTTTCATTCAGTCCTCGCCATCGAACTGAAGAAGCATGTGAACCTCCGAGGAAAGGTGCCGCCGGTCGAGCGCTTCCTGCATGTCGTCCACGGCGGGCTTGATCATCTCCGCCCAGAGCTTTGCCGCGCCTGCCGTCTTTTCCGACTGTGCCAGCCTTATGAGGATGCTCCGGTAGAGGTCGACGATATCGGCGCCGAACCACCATTCCGCCACGCGGGTCATGCCGAATTCGCGACAGGTCCAGTCGAGCGAGGATTCCGAGTAGAGATGTGTATGCGCGCCGGAAAGGTGGCGCTGCATGACATCCTGGAAAGCGGCCTCGATAAAGACGCTCGGGCTGAAAAGCGGTACGGAAATATAGACATAAGATACGGCCGGATTGGCGTTCAGCGCGGCGAGGAGTTCCCGTGGCTGCTGGAGATGCTCCAGAACGCCGATCAACGACACGACCTTCGCTTCGATCCGCCCCGCAAGCGCCACCGTATCGTCGAGCGCATGGGTCTCCACGAGTTTCTCGCCGGCCATTTCGTTCGCGAGCGCCGTCTGGGTTTCCGAAACTTCATAACCTCGAACAGTGTCGAGACCGAGGAAACGCAGGGCCGAAACGAAATAGCCTGAGCCCGCGCCTATATCGGCATAGGCAAGCGCCTTCGGGTCCTCGCCATGAGCGGCAAGGGAGTCGGCGAGGAAACGCGCCTTCGGCACATATATCTCGCCGGTGCGGGTGCGATAGGCTTCGCGGTCCGCGGCGCTGTAGTCGCGGGCATAGGCCGCGCCGCCGGCTTCGGTATATAACGCGGCGCAGAACGTATCGCTGTCTTCATGCGCGCCGTTCAGATGGCCGCAGCAGGGGCAAACGAGATAGTCGATGCCGAGTTTCGAAAAGCTGACGGTCTCGATCGGCCCGTCGCAGGCCTTGCAGCGCAACCGCCGCGGCTCCTTTGTGTAGAGCCCGGCGAGATCGCGCTGACGCTGCAGAAGCTCCTCATTCTCGTTGAAGAAATGAGGCTTCAGCGAAAGCAGGGGAGCGCTTGGTTTGCCGTATCTCTTCATCTCGGTCGGCCTCTCGCGGTCGGCGGGCGTCAGCGCTGGCGGCGCATGGCGTTCAGGGTGGAGAGGCCGGGATCGGCCTCGCATATCCGCAGGGTTTCCTTCCAGGGCGGTATGCCCGCACCGAGCTGCGGGAAAAGCGCACGGCAGAAATCGAGGTCTTCGGGATAGTCGAGCGTCCAGCGGAGCTTCCCCAGCTCCTCGCTTGGACCTTCGAGCGAGATGCGCCTGATTTCCGGTGCGCGGCGCAGCCAGGGCGTCACATGTTCGCGATCGTAAGGCTCGGTCGCTTCCTTCCAGTCGCGCTCCATGGCGCTCCATGTGAAAGCCTCGCAGTCGAGCCCGTGCGGATAGCGGTGGACAAAATTGTTGGCCGCGTAATCTGCCTTGGGATCGGCGAGAAGCGCGGCGAGAACCTCGCCGCAAAGCCCCGGGTCGATCAGCGGGCAGTCGCTTGTCACACGCATGATGACATCCGCGCCGAGATCGCGCGCGGCTGTGTAGTAGCGGTCCAGCACGTCATATTCCGAGCCGCGCGCCACGGTGGCGCCACAAGCTTGCGCTTCGGCGGCGACGGGTTCCTGCTCGGGCCCCTCCGGCACGGCGCAGCAGACGATGTCGATGCCGGGAACGGCCGCGCATCTCGTCAGGACATGCGCAAGCACGGTCGCGCCCGCCAGATCCTCCAGGACCTTTCCCGGCAGCCGGGTCGACGTCATGCGGGCCTGAACGATCACGACATTGGGCATGGCGGTCTCGATATTCCTATACCTGGCGATCAGGCGCCGGCGCGGGCGTTATAGGCCTTGATTTCATCGACGCTCAGGAAGTGCGGATTGATGCCGGAACTGTATTCGAAGCCCTGCGGCACGATCTCTCCGCGTTCCTCGATGTTGTTCGTCAGATAATCGACATCGCCCCGGAAGAACTTGATCGTCGGGCGGATCACGAAATGATCGCTGAACTCGACGGTCAGGTGCGAATCGTCCGCCGGACACATGGTCTCGTGGAGTTTCTCGCCCGGCCTGATGCCGATGACCTCCTGCCGGAGCCCCGGCGCCATGGCCTCCGCCAGATCGGTGATGCGGACGGACGGGATTTTGGGCACGAAGATTTCGCCGCCATGCATGCGCACGAAATTCCGGATCACGAAGTCGACGCCTTCCTGCAGCGTGATCCAGAAGCGCGTCATGCGCGCATCCGTGATGGGGAGCGAGGATGCCCCCTCGGCAATGAGCTTCCTGAAGAACGGAACGACCGATCCGCGCGATCCGACGACATTGCCGTAGCGGACCACGGCGAAGCGTGTCTTCTCGTGTCCGACCATGTTGTTGGCGGCGACGAAGAGCTTGTCGGAGGCGAGCTTGGTCGCGCCATAAAGGTTGATCGGGTTCGCGGCCTTGTCGGTCGAAAGGGCCATCACCTTTTCGACCCCCTCCGAGATTGCCGCCTTGATGACGTTCTCGGCGCCGTGAATGTTCGTCTTGATGCATTCCATGGGGTTGTATTCCGCCGCGGGCACCTGTTTCAGCGCCGCCGCGTGGATCACGAAATCGACATCCCGCATCGCCTGGCGCAGGCGTTCGGGGTCGCGCACATCGCCGATGAAGTAGCGCATCTGCGGTCCCGAAAACTCCTGGGACATCTCGTATTGCTTCAACTCGTCGCGCGAAAAGACGATGATGCGGCGCGGCTTGTGATGGTCGAGGAGGGTGCGGACATACTTGCGGCCGAAGGAGCCGGTGCCGCCTGTGATGAGTACGGATTTATTGTCGAACATCCGGGTTTTTTCGCTCTCGTTTGAGTGCCCGATTCATTGCACGATAACCCTAACGGGGCCTTAACCATGATGGCGAGCGCCGATTGCGGGGAACGTGCCGGGTGCCACCAGCCCGGGGGAGGACAATCTGTTCGATCTGAGAGAATTCCGGCTGCCGGACGGGCGCGAGCTCCTGCTTTACGGCCGCGCGCCCCATGTGGGGGAGGCGCGGGAGAGCCTGCCGCCCGCCCCCGCTTCGGGCGGCGCGCATCTCAGGTGGCATCCGCTGCGGCGCGAGTGGGTCGCCTATGCCGGTGCGCGGCAGGGCCGGACATTCCTGCCCTCGGCCGCTTCCTGCCCGCTCTGCCCGGCGGCGGAGGGACGTCTCGGTGAAATCCCCTTCGAGCGGTTCGAGATCGCGGTCTTCGAGAATCGTTTCCCGGCCTTTTCAGGCGGGGCCCTCCCCGTCGGGCTCCCCGGTGTCGAAACGGCGCCGGCGCAAGGGCGCTGCGAGGTCGTCGTCTTCTCCGACGATCATCATGCGGGGCTCGGCACGCTCTGCGAGGACAGGCTTGCGCTTCTTCTTGAGGTCTGGGGCGCACGCGTGAAGGTGCTTGGGGAGACCTATCCTTACGTTTTTCCCTTCGAGAACAGGGGAGAAGAGATCGGGGTGACGCTTCACCACCCTCACGGCCAGATTTATGCGTTTCCCTTCGTTCCGGCCCATGCGCGGCGTGCGGCGGAAGCTCAGGCCGAGGCGCCCGTCATCGAGCGCCTTCTTCGCGATGCCGGGAATCTCGTTATCGAGGAGACCGAGGCGGCGGTCGCGCTTGTCCCGCCCTTCGCCGTCTATCCTTATGAGATATGGATTGCGCCCCGGCGGCGGGTACCGGGTCCGCAGGCGCTTGACGATGCGGAGCGGCAGGCGATGGCCGGGCTGCTCGGACGCGCGATACGCCGCCTCGACGGACTTTTCGGTACACCCATGCCCTATATCCTCACGGTGCAATGCGCGCCGAAGGGCTTCGAGGCGACGTTCCACATGACGATCGATATTCGCCCGTTCCGTCGCGACGCAGGCAAACTGAAATACCTCGCCGGCGTGGAGCAGGGAACGGGTGTCTTTCTCGCGGATGTCCTGCCGGAGGATGCGGCGGTGCGACTGCGTGCCGTGCCCTTGGAGAACGCACCATGAAGAGGGCTTTCCGGGAAGCCTTCGGGTGTGAGGCCGAAGCGGAGGGCCGTGCGCCCGCCCGCGTCAACCTCATTGGCGACCACACGGATTATGCCGAGGGCTTCTGCCTGCCCATGCCGCTTCGCTGCGAAACGCGGGTGGCTATGGCGCGCGCTCCCGCCTTCGCCGCGCGGAGCGAGGGGCATCCGGCTTCGGCATTCGATCCCTCCGGTCCGCCGCGCGGCGATTGGACGGATTATGTCGCCGGGCCGCTCGCCGAACTTGCGGCGGCCGGTGTCGAGGTGCCGCCGGTTGCAGTGCTTGTCGCCTCCGGCGTTCCGCAAGGGGCGGGCGTCTCCTCGTCGGCGGCGCTCGAAGTCGCCGTCATCCGTGCCGCGCTTGCGCTTGCCGGAAAGTCGCTCCCCGATGCCGAGGTCGCGCGCATGGCGCAGCGGGCGGAGAACCGCTATTGCGGGGTCAATTGCGGCATTCTCGACCAGATGGCGTCGGCTGCAGGCCGCGCCGGCCAGGCGCTGCTGCTCGATTGCCGGACGGGGACGGGACGGCTCGTCGGTGTGCCGCCTGCCTTCCGGTTCCGGATCGTCCATTGCGGCGAGGAGCGGCGTCTTGCCGACGGTGCCTATAACGAACGCCGTCGCGCCGTCGAGGAGGCGGCGTCTCTCCTCGGGCTTTCCGCGCTCCGAGACGCCGTGCCGGGAGATGCCGAGCGCCTGCCGTCTTCCGTGCGGCACAGAGCGCGCCACGTCGTCGCCGAGAACATGCGCGTGCTGGCCGCGGTTGCCGCGCTGGAGGGGGCGGACTTGACCGCCTTCGGCCGCCTGATGACCGAGAGCCACCGTTCGCTGGCCATCGACTACGAGGTCTCGACGCCGGCGCTCGACCGGCTGGTCGAGGCGATGCTGGCAGCGGGGGCTGCCGGTGCGCGGCTTACCGGCGCGGGCTTCGGCGGATGCGCGGTCGCGCTTCTGCCGCCAGACATCGATGAGGCGGTGTGGTGGGAACGGGTCTCGGCGGCAAACCCGCAGGCGTGGCTTGTCGCCGGGTGAGCGGCGGGCCCCGGGTTGAGGCCTGTCAGAGCGTTTCGTCTCCCTCGACATGTTGCGCCAGCCGGTCCAGAAAGCGGTACAGGATGATACCTGCCGCGATGGCGGCGACCGCGAAGGCGACCGTCGGATCGATATGCAGCGGGACATAAGGGTCGGCGGAAACGAGCTGCATCTTCCCGCCGCTCTCGGCGTAGTGGCGGTCCTTGAACGGCCACACCGCGAGCAGCGACCCGCCAAGCACGCCGATCACCGTCAGCAGGGTCTGGCGATAGAAGTGCTCGAGCAGCCATCCGATCGCGCGGGAAAAGAGCAGCGCACCCGTCACCACGCCCGCCGCCAGAGGCGCGATGAAGGAAAAGTCGAGCTTGCCCAGGGCGTCGATCGCGTCGGTATATTTGCCGAGGATCAGCAGCACGAAGGAGCCGGAAATGCCGGGCACGAGCATCGCCGCTGCCGCTGTCACGCCGCACAAAAAGATGAACCAGCTTGCGTCGGGTGTGCGCACGGGTACGAGGGTTGCCGCAAGAAGGCCGAGAACGACGCCGAGCGCGATCCACATCCAGCCGGTCACGCCCTTCACATGCACATGCGACAGCAGGCCGACAATGGAGGCCGCAATCAGCCCGAAGAAAAAGCCGAAAGTGATTTCGGGCAGGTTCGTCACCATCATCGATAAGGGAATGATCCGGCTGAAGATGATGAGCGATAGCAGCACGCCGATGCCGATGGTGCCGAGGAAGAGCATGTCAATATGGCGCGCCGCCTCCAGCACCCTGCGTCCGGCGAGAAGCCGCAGGAACTCCCTGTCGATATGGGCGATCGCACCGATCAGCCGCTTGTAGACGCCGAGGATGAGGGCCATCGTGCCGCCGCTCACGCCGGGCACCAGGTCTGCCGCACCGATGCACATGCCGCGCAGCACCTGCCGTGTCGGGTTCACATTGTCTCGCCCGCCGGGGCTGAGACGGTCCGCGAAGCTCAGCCAGAACGAAAGCGCCCGGTCCGCCGGTTTCAATGCGATGCGATAGATGTACCAGGGGATCGGCGTTCCCGCCGCGATCGCCATCGTGATGAGTGTCATCGTGCCACCGCCGATGGTCGCATCCGTTCCCCAATGCGCGCCGGTGGCAAGCCGCGGCATCGTGAAGAAGACGGCGAGCGCAACACCGGCAAGGCCGAACCGCCAGTTGAAACCGAGCCACCAGAAGACGGCGAGCGCCATCATTCCCGTTGCGGGGCTGCCGGGGAAGCTCGCATCCGAACCTTCCTGAACGGCCGGCCACGGAACGGTGCTCCGGATGGCGTTGAAACCGTCGAGGACCAGCGATGGCGAGGGACGCGGATTGAAGGCGAGAAGATGCTGAAGCAAGATGACGGCGAGGAGAAGCGCTGCCGTCATGAGGCCGAAGACGAGGCCGTGCCGGAAGCGTACGAAATCGCCGGAGCCGATATGATTAAGGTAGATGCCAAGGGCCATCAGTATAAGGAATAAGTCGAAACGGTTGCCGCCGGTGAACGCCCAGATTGCCGCCCAGGTGTCGCTCGCGGCGGCGGAGCCGTTCATGACCCGGAAGACCCACAGGTCGAAAAGGCTCCACCATTCGCGCGTGACGGGCCATATCCACGAAGCAATGAGCAGGATGCCGGCGGCGGTCCAGCCGGCAAGCGGCCCCAACCGCCACTCTTTCGGCAGCGTGAACTCGCTCTGATTTTCGCTGGACCTCATCAAAGTCTCCGGCCTCGCCCCCATCCCAGAATCATCGTGGATTCTATATTGCTGCCGGGAATTTGGCATAGGCGATGTTCACTGCCAGGCGGGCAGCCATCCGCCATGCGCATCGATCAGGTCGTCCACAAGCGACCAGATTTCGTCGAGCGAGAGTTCGGCCGCCGTGTGCGGGTCCATCATGGCCGCATGATAGATGTGCTCGCGCTCGCCCGTGCGGATCGCTTCGACGGTCAGCGCCTGCACATTGATGTTGGTCTGCATCATGGCGGCGAGGTGCGGCGGCAGCTTGCCCACACGCGTCGGCGTGATGCCGTTTGCGTCCACGAGGCACGGCACTTCCACGCAGGCGCCCGCCGGCAGGTTGCCGATGAGCCCGTTATTCGCCACATTGCCGTTGATGACGGCGGGCTTTCCGGTCGTGACCGCGCGCATGATTTTCGCGCCGTATTCGCCGGAGAATTTCACCTCCAGCCGGTTCGCGGAGACGAGGTCGCGCTCCTGCGCCTCCCAGGCCGCGATCTGTTCCTCGCAACGGCGAATGTATTCGTCGAGTGGAATGTTGAACTTCTCGATCAGGTCCGGCCGGTCGCGCTTGATGAACCAGGGCACGTATTCGGCGAAGTGTTCGCTCGATTCGGTTACGAAATGACCCGTGCGCCGCAGGATTTCATAACGCACCTTGTTCCAGCCGGGCTCCTCGCCGCGCGCCGCGATCTCCTTCAGCTTCGGATAAAGGTCCTCGCACGTGCCGTCGGGAAGTTCACGCTCGAACTTCGTGTAGAACGCCATGTGATTGATGCCCGCACACTGGTAGCGCAGCGACTTGTAGTCGACACCGAGGTCCTTCGAAAGTTCGAAGGCCGTGCCCTGCACCGAATGGCAGAGGCCCACATGACGGATGTCGGGCGCAAGCTCGTTCAGCGCCCAGCAATTGATCGCCATGGGGTTCACATATTGCAGCATCAGCGCGTTGGGGCAGACCTCGCGCATGTCCATCGCGATGTCGAGGAGCACGGGCACGGTGCGCAGGCCCCGCATGATGCCGCCGACGCCGAGCGTGTCGGCGATGGTCTGGCGGAGGCCGTATTTCTTCGGGATTTCGAAGTCGGTGACGGTGCCGGGTTTGTAGCCTGCAACCTGGATCATGACGATGACGAAGTCGGCCCCGGTCAGCGCCTCGCGCCGGTCGGTCGTCGCGACGATCTTCGGCGAGACGGATAAAGCGTCGGCAATCTTTCCCGCCACCACGGCGGAGGTTTTCAGCCGCGCCTCGTCGATGTCCTGGAGCGTGATTTCGCAATCCGCGAAAATCTCGTTCAGCAGGATGTCGCCCACCAGATTTTTCATGAAAACGGTGCTGCCCGCCCCAATCATGCAGACTTTCGTCATGCCCATACTCCCTCTTTCACGGGGGGAGCATCCGCCAGCGCGGGCGCGCTTGCAAGCCGGGCCGTTTCCGGCAAATTTGATGCACAAAAGAGGGAGGCCCCATGCCGCAAGCCAGTCCGAAGGCGACCGATGTCTCGATCGGCGTCTGCTACTACCCCGAGCACTGGCCGGAGGCGGGCTGGCGGGAGGATGCGCGGCGCATGCGCGAGGCAGGCATCTCACGCGTCCGGATCGGCGAGTTTGCCTGGTCGCGGCTCGAGCCCTCGCCCGGCGAGTACGATTTCGACTGGCTCGCCCGCGCGCTCGATGTGCTGCATGGGGAGGGGCTTGAGGTCATTCTCGGCACACCGACCGCCACGCCGCCCAAATGGCTTGTCGATGCCATGCCCGACATGCTGCCTGTCGGCCGCGATGGCCGTCCGCGCGGGTTTGCCTCGCGCCGCCATTATTGCTTCTCGCACGCGGGCTACAGGCGCGAATGCGCGCGGATCGTGCGAGCGCTTGCCGAGCGTTTCGGGACGCACCCCGCAATTGCCGCCTGGCAGACAGACAATGAATATGGTTGCCACAACACGGTTCTTTCCTGGTCGGACGAGGCGAAGCTCGGCTTTCGTCACTGGCTGAAGGACCGCTACGGCGCCATCGCCGCCCTGAACGAGGCGTGGGGCAATGTCTTCTGGAGCATGGAGTATCGCGACTTCGACGAGATCGACCTGCCGGCCGGGGCGGTCACGGAGACCAATCCCGCTCACCGCGCGGATTTCCACCGCTACTCGTCGGATCAGGTCGCTGCCTTCAACCGCGTGCAGACGGATATTCTTCGCGCGCTGTCGCCGGGCCGCGACATTCTCCACAACTTCATGACCTTCTTTCTCGATTTCGATCACTACGAGACGATGAAGGATCTCGACATCGCGACATGGGATTCCTATCCGCTCGGCAGTCTCGATGTTTTTCCGGCCTCGCCCGAACACAAGGCGGCGTTTGCCCGCACCGGCGATCCCGATCTGCAGGGCTTTCATCACGATCTTTATCGCGGGGCGGGGCGCGGGCGCTTCTGGGTGATGGAGCAGCAGCCGGGCCCGGTGAACTGGGCGAACTACAATCTCGATGCGCTGCCGGGTCTCGTCCGTCTCTGGGGTCTCGAAGGTTTCGCGCATGGCGCCGAAACCATGTCCTACTTCCGCTGGCGGCAGGCGCCCTTCGCGCAGGAGCAGTTCCACGCCGGGCTCAACCTGCCGGACGGTTCGCCCGACCGTGCCCTTCACGAGGTCACGCGGCTTTCCGGCGACCTTGCGGCGCTTGGGCCGCTCGGCGCGCCTCGCCCTGCGAAAGCCGCGCTGGTCTTTTCCTATGAAGCTTCGTGGTTTCTGCGGGTTCAGCCGCAGGGCCGCAACTTCTCCTATATCGAGCAGGCTTTCGCCATGTACCGGGCGCTCAGACGGCTCGGTCTCGATGTCGACATCGTCGGCCCGGATGCGGAGCTTTCCGGATACGCCCTCGTGCTCGTTCCCTCCATGCCGCATGTGCCGGAGCGGCTTGCCGCCGAACTCGTTCGCTTCGGGGGTACGGTCCTTGCCGGTCCGCGCACGGGCAGCCGCACGGCCTCGCATCGCATTCCGGACAATCTGGCGCCGGGGCCGCTTGCCGGTCTCCTCGGGCTGCGCGTGACGCGGGTCGAGAGCTACCGCGCCTACAGCGCCGTTTCCGTCCGCTACGAGAACGAGACGTTCCGCTTCGATCGCTGGCGCGAATTCGTGGAGCCGGCAGCGGGCACGGAAGTTCTCTCGGAAACGGAGGACGGGCATCCCGCGCTCACGCGCAAAGGCCGCGCGCACTATCTTGCAGGGTCGCCGGACGAAGCGCTGCTGCAGCGGATCGTTGCCCGGCTGGCAGGGGAGACGGGCCTTGAGACGCTCGATCTTCCCACCGGACTGCGGACGCGAACGCGCGGGGATTATCGCTTCGTCTTCAACTACGGGCCGGGCCCTGCCGACATCTCGCCGCATTTCGCCGGTACCTCCTTCGTTCTGGGCGGCGCGCGGCTCGACGTGGGTGGCGTCGCGGTTCTGCGCGAGGCCGGTTAACCAGCCCGGCAGGAGCCGTCTGCGAAAAATTCCGGGCCGTGCTAGCGTCCCGTCCAAGAATTCAGTCCGGGGGCACCTGATGCGTCTTTCCAGTCTCTTTTCCGGCCGTCGCAGGAAGCGTCTGGCGATGCCCGCCATGGCCATGCTCGCGCTCAGCCTTACCGGCTGCGCCGCCGATGCTGCGCCTGAGGATGCCCGCTTGCCGCTTCCCTCTCCGATCACCGAAGACGCCGCCTTCGCCGGCTGGCTCACCTCCTTCCGCGCGGACGCGCTCAAGGCCGGTATCCAACCCAAGACCTTCGACCGGTCGCTCGCCGGTATCCGGATCGACCGGGACGTGATCGAGGCGAACGAGGCGCAGCCCGAGTTCACGAAGCCGGTCTGGGAATATCTCGAAGGTGCGATTTCCGACACGCGCGTCGCGAAGGGACGTGCGCTGCTGGCCGAAAACAAGGCGCTGCTCGACCGCATCGAAGTGCGCTATGGCGTCGACCGTCATGTGCTGGTCGCGATCTGGGGGCTCGAATCGAATTACGGCTCCTTCCAGGGCAAGATGAGTGTCGTCCGCTCGCTGGCAACGCTCGGCTTCGAGGGGCGGCGCGTCGAATATGGCCGCACGCAGCTCATCGCCGCGCTGCAGATTATTCAGAACGGCGACATCACGCCCGAAGGCATGACCGGCTCTTGGGCGGGCGCGATGGGCCACACGCAGTTCATCCCGACGACCTATAACGCCCATGCCGTCGATTTCGACGGCGACGGACGGCGCGACATCTGGAACTCGCATGCCGACGCGCTCGCCTCCGCCGGTCATTATCTCGGCCAGTCCGGCTGGAAGACGGGGGCGGTCTGGGGATACGAGGCGAAGCTCCCGCAAGATTTCGATTATGCGCAGGCCGACATGTCGATTTCCCGTCCCGTCGCCGAATGGGCGAAGGCGGATGTCGCGCGCATGGACGGAAGGCCCTTCCCGAGCGGCGAGATGGGCGAGAAGGCCTCGATCTTCCTGCCGTCCGGCTATCGCGGCCCGGCCTTCATCGTCATGAATAATTTCCGCACCGTGCTCGCCTACAACGCCTCCACCTCTTATTCGCTGGCGGTGAACCTTCTTGCCGACCGCTTCAAGGGGCGGGGCGAGATCGAGGGGAGCTGGCCGCGCGGCGACCGCCCGCTCGGGCGGCAGGAGCGGCAGGACCTGCAGCGGCTCCTCAACGGCAAGGGCTACGACACCGGCGGGGTCGACGGCATTATCGGCTTCAACACCCGCAAGGCCGTGCGCGCCTATCAGGCGAGCCTCGGTCTGCCTGCGGATGGTTACCCGACCCACGAACTGCTTCAACGGCTGCGCGGGCGATAGCCGCCACACTGGGCACGCTGCCTCTTTTCGCGGCGTTCGCTTGCCTCCGGCGCTCGCAAAAAGCGTCGAGACATCGCCCCTTCTGCATGCAATCCGGCTAAATGACCTGTTTCCGGGCATGGCATCGCTTTTGCTCTCTCTATAGGCTCAAAAGACGGAACAAGGCCCACACTGGCAGGAGAGTCGATGGCGCACGCCATCTTTGACGAAATGGGAGAACCGGGCGGCGATGTCCGGCAGGCATACCGCAAGCTGCAGTCCTGGCTGGAGGAGACGCCGCTCGACATCCTCACGCTGAGGCGCGAGGAAGCCGAAACCTTCTTTCGCCGCATCGGCATCACCTTCGCGGTCTATGGCGAGGGCGGCGATCCCGAACGCATCATTCCCTTCGACATCATTCCCCGCATCATCGAGGCGGCCGAGTGGAAGCTCATCTCGGAAGGGCTCATCCAGCGCGTGAAGGCGCTCAACGCCTTTATCGCCGATGTCTATGGCGGACAGGAAATTCTCCGCGCGGGCCTCGTTCCGCGCGACCAGGTTCTCCTCAACGACACCTATCGCTACCAGATGCAGGGCGTCTCGGTGCCGCAGAACGTCTATACGCATATTGCCGGCATCGACATGGTGCGCGTCGGTGCGGAAGATTTCTATGTGCTGGAAGACAACTGCCGCACGCCCTCCGGGGTCTCCTACATGCTGGAGAACCGCGAGATCACGATGCGGATCTTTCCCGATCTCTTTTCGCGCTACAACGTCGCTCCGGTCGATCATTATTGCGACGAGCTGATGCGCACGCTGAGTTCGGTCGCGCCGCGCAACTGTCCGGGCGAGCCGACCGTCGTCGTGCTCACGCCTGGCATCTACAACAGCGCCTATTACGAGCACTCCTTCCTCGCCGACCAGATGGGCGTCGAACTCGTCGAAGGGCCGGACCTCTATGTCATGGATGACATCGTCTACATGCGCACGACGCAGGGGCCGAAGCGCGTCGACGTGATCTATCGCCGGGTTGACGACGATTTCCTCGATCCGCTCACCTTCAAGCCGGATTCGGTCCTCGGCGTTGCCGGACTGATGAATGCCTACCGCGCGGGAAATGTGAACCTGACCAACGCCGTCGGTGCCGGCATTGCCGACGACAAGGCGATCTACACCTATGTGCCCGGCATGGTGGAGTTCTATCTCGGCGAAAAGCCGATCCTGAAGAACGTGCCGACATGGCGTTGCGGCGAGAAGGACGATGCGGCCTATGTGCTCGAGCATCTCGCCGAGCTTGTCGTGAAGGAGGTTCACGGCTCCGGCGGCTACGGCATGCTTGTGGGACCGAAATCCACGAAGGAGGAAATCGAGGCCTTCGGCGCAAGGGTGAAGGCCGCGCCGGAAAAATACATCGCCCAGCCGACGCTCGCGCTTTCCACCTGTCCGACCTTCGTCAATGAAGGC
>Ga0180009_10000778_pt1 | contig 41375 bp, 51 predicted proteins | sample OS_PC_MetaG_FD_123537 | JGI IMG/M metagenome (GOLD analysis project Ga0180009, IMG submission 123537) | Groundwater microbial communities from the Aspo Hard Rock Laboratory (HRL) deep subsurface site, Sweden - OS_PC_MetaG | ecosystem: Environmental > Aquatic > Deep subsurface > Groundwater...
CAATTACCTCCATATCTCATTGATCCAAAAAGCCAAATTGGAAATACAACAGATGGAAAGGCAAAGAATTCAGAACGGCTCAAGGAAAGACAATGAAAAATTTTAAAATAAAAACACCCAAAACAGATATTGCCGGCGTGAACATGAAAAAACTAATTTCCGGAATAATATTGATTGTGCTTATCGCTGCTGTTAGTTATGCAGATCCACAAATCACTTCTATAAATCTTACTGAGGCTGCAATTGTAGGCCCAATTGGAACATAGCTGCGATGAAGTCCAATAGAAATACCGGTTTTTGAAAAAGAACTGGAATATTTATCATTTTTTTGGTTATTTTTTAGGCGAATGAGGGCTCTTCTCAAAAATCATACAAAAACTTCCTGTTTACCCTCGGCTCGGAAGTTTTTAGTGAGGATAATCCTGTTAAACTTAGAACTATGTTCGTCAATAAAGATCGTATCCTTTAGGCTCTGCCGAGAATGATCAAAAACAAATGGAGGAACAATACTATGCGTAAATTTATAATGTCGACCATTTTTGCATTGTTAACCGTTGTTATGTTTGTAACATCATCGTATGCTGAAGTTTCTGAAGATCTCCTGCAAGTCCATTTCATAGATGTGGGGACAGGTGACTGCATTTGGATTCACACCGGAGATGATGGTATAGACGGTAATGGCCGGATGGAGGGATACAACATCATCATCGACGGCGGTGACTGGGGTAAATTTGGCCGAGCCAATGCATACAATACCATTAGCGAATACCTCGGCCAAAGCAGCAGACTTCCTTTTGGATCTACTATTGACTGGATGATACTGACTCACCCACATAGTGATCATAATGGAGGCCTGCATGGAGTGCTACGGGACTATGACGTTAAAAACATCTTAGATCCTGGTTATGATAAGACCAATGATGAAGGAGTGCCGGATCGGCTTAGACCCAGCTCGGCATATGGCCGATTTTTCATCGCAGCCTCAACAGAAATTTTACAAAATGGTGAGAAAGCAAATTTTATCTGGGGGAATGCTGAGAGCACCACATTAAACTGGGGTAGTGAATTGGTTGTTGATGTCCTTTGGTCTTCACGTGAGTTGGTCCATGGCGATCTCAACAATGTTTCTATCGTTATAAGATTATCTTTTAAAGGGACTGGAAACGATATCTCATTTCTTTTCATGGGTGACGCTGAGGGCCACGTGGAAGACCGTTTAGTCAATCTGGTTGGTGATGGCCTTGAAACAACTGTACTAAAGGCGGGTCACCATGGTAGCGACAGCTCAACTACAATAGATTTCTTACAACATGTTAAACCAGAGCATGTTGTTATCTTGGCGGGGAACCAGAAGTTTGGCGGCACAAGGCTGCCTTGGGATGGGACTTTGAATCGTATTCAGACTGTTTCAAATCAACTTAATCTCAACACACAAGTATGGCGAACAGATAGGGGAGACAAAACCCCGACTGTGATTCCGGTTGGAGAAGAAGTTGGGGATGATACCATTGTTGCAATTACTGATGGTAGAACACTTAATATTAATTATATCGATGCACCTAATACTGATCCTGATGTGGATCCTAATCGGTGCCAAGGCATAACAAGAGCAGGAGAACAATGTAAGCGCAGACCTTCATCAGGAGGTGTGCTTTGTTGGCAGCATAGGGGTAATTAGATAAAGAATAAAAAACCTTTTGACAATAATTCACATAATGTATATTGAAATATATACTATTAATGTATATACTATATGTGAACTCAATTAAGGTGCTTAATAAATGAAAAATCCTTTCAAATATTCAAGATTGGTAATAAACAAAGCCTTCTGTAACAGGAAGTATGAGCAAGACCAATTGCTTGATTTAATACAAAATTCAGAGAATGTTTTATTGTATAGCCATAGGAAAACAGGAAAAAGCTCATTAATTCATAAGGTTTTTCGTAAATTAATCGAAGAAAAATCTAATATAAAAACTATATACATTGATTTATATGGAACTTTATCCGAACAGGATTTTATTGATGCTGTGTTCACTGGTCTTACACAAATAGAACCTAGCCACAAAAGAATTTTAAAGGCGATCCCTGGTTTAAAAATGGTAAGTTCTATAGACCCGATGACTAACCTACCAACGATTTCAATATCCAGTGAACCGTCAGAAAAGAAAAACATGTTAGCAAAAGCCATGCAGACACTTGAATCTTATTCTATGAAAAATCAACTGGCCGTTGCCCTTGATGAGTTTCAAGAAATCTCAGGCTATTCAGAGGATGGCTTTGAAAAAAGGTTACGCTCATTTATTCAACTTCATTCAAGAATTTCATATATTTTTTCTGGCAGTCAGCAACATATTCTTACACAAATGTTTAACTCTTCTAAAAGGGCTTTCTACCACTCAGCCCACAGTTTTCCCTTAGATAATATTGAGATGTCGCATTTTGTTTCTTGGGCGCAAAACCTTTTTGCAGAAAAAAAAATAGATTTGCCACTTGAAGCCATTGAAAATATCACTGAAAGATGTTGTTATCAACCATTATATATTCAACAGTTTCTATATGAATTATGGAAAGTTAAAGTCATCGATACTAAAAAAATAGATGACATAGAGAATGAAATTCTCCAATCACATAGAAACGAATATATCAGTATTTTTGATGGGTTAACAACAAATCAGAAGAAAGCCATGAAACTCCTTGCCAAAACTGATGGTGAATCCATATATCAAACCGATATGCTTAACAGCATGGGGTTCAAAAGCGGATCTTTATTAAGCCGGGCTATTAAATCCCTGTTAGACAAGGAACTGATAGTAAAAAATGGACGATACCGAATACACGATATTATGTTTAAAAAATGGATTATGGCTATTTGAAGTTGGAACAGAATTGGGGTGAGGTATGAAGATATCATATCAGGCTGAAAAGATTGGGCAGAAGCCATTAAAAATATTTTAATGGCCAATAAGATTAAAAAAATGCAACAAAGATACGGCAATAAAAAACTCGCAATAAAAGAGATGTTTTCAGATCGTCAAGAAGCATATGAGGCAGGGCATTCTCATTATTATACTGGAAATCCTTGCAAGAGAAATCATATTGCTCCCAGATTAGTGTCTAGTTCCGCCTGTGTTGAATGTTTAAAATATTTTTATCGTAGAAAAAAAAATCCAAATTCTGTTGAAAAAATAGGATCTTCCATAGAACTTGACTCTCATATAGAAAATGTTTGTTCTTCTTATCATTGCCCCAATTGCAATAGATTATTAATTATTGGAATTATAAAAAGACTGTATATTGCATGTCCAGATTGTCATGTTTGGCTCAATTATGATTCAAAAAATAAATCATTTATCGAAAGTTTTCCAAATCCAGGACTTAAGTATGGTGGATCGATAGCAAAAAAAAGATTTTTAAAAAAAGAATATTATGGGCGTGATAGATTAACTATTGATCAAATGTTCTCTACTCAACAAGAGGCTCAAAAAGCCGGTCATAGCCACTTTTTTACCGGCAAACCATGCCGGAACCGTCATGTCGCACCCCGTACAACTCGTGGAGAATGCAATCAATGTGTTAGGGATGTATTTTGAAAAAATTCACAAGCCCTATACTAAGCGTTGATATCCTCCCCTATCAAAACACAAATAAACCCATTTTTTAAAAAAGTAAAAAAACCGGTCTCCAAATTTTCGATTTAAAGGCGTTTTAGGCCCTGCCGAATAGTAGGACATGCCCCACAAATAAGGGGTTTTGCATATATTTGAATTCCGGTCGGTTTCCGGCTGCACTAAAGTTTTATAATCAAATGCTATCGTTTTTTAAGCTTCCCAGGGCAGCGCTCATCAGATCCCGGCCAGGCCCAGGAATGAAATGCTATCAAATTGGGAATTGATTATCTAAGGAGAGGATCCGCGTAACGGATTTTCACCTTAGATAATCAAGGCTTTTCAAAAACATTTAAATGAAAAAAGTATGTGTGGATCCGCTTCACGGATTTACATATACTTTTACCCGATCTGTAGCCACCTCCTTTAGTACTCGACAATATATTGCTCCGGTTTTTCCTGCAAAGTGAAAAAAAATATTTTTGAAAATACAGGTTAAAAAATATTTCCTGCCCTTCATAATCAGGGTTTTTCTCTTTTTCGTCTCTCCCTCCGCAATTTTTCTGTAAGCGGGTTCAGGAGGTTAATTCACAATTTATAATACACAACCCTATAGGGTTTATCCCTCTGGGGGCAAGGTTTTGAAAACCTTAACTAACAGGAATTTTAAACAAAGGAGAGAAAAATGAAACCACGCACACCAGAACAAGAGATGTTTGATGAAAACCCAGATTACACACATTTTGTCGTTGATACGTCACTATGTGAGATAGAGTCAGGTTGGTATTATAAAGAAGATGCACAAGAGCATTTAAACGCAATGAAACAGGAATTTGAACAAGCTAAATATTACAAGGTTTGGACTCGTAATTATACTAAACGATTCTTTGAAATTTATTAATTGATTACGCCCTGGTGTAACAGCCAGGGCTGAAAGGAAAACTTATGAACCTGTTTACAAAAAATAAAGATTTTTACACCACTACACCTGAATTGATTATTGAAATGTGGCACATGATCCCGGAAAATGACCGGGATAAATCAAACTTTTTTCTTGATCCGTCTGGTGGGTCCGGGGCTATTATTGAATATTTAAAAAAGCATTATCGGCAAAGGACATATCATACTATTGAAAAAGACCCGGCATTAATTGCCATGCTCAGGGGCAAGGGTATTACAGTCATTGATTATGATTTTTTAACTTATAGCGGCCCGGATAAATACGATATTATCATGGCAAATCCTCCTTTCAGCGAAGGTGATAAACACCTTTTGAAAGCCATAGAAATCATGTATTCCGGTCACATTGTTTTTTTAATCAATGCCGAAACAATCAGGAACCCATATTCAAACACCCGTCAATTATTGGTCAAGAAGTTGGATGAACTCAAGGCAGATATTTTTTTTTAAGAAAAGGGCTTTTTCGTCTGCTGACAGAAAAACAGATATTGATATTGCCCTGGTTCATATTCATATTGACCGGGACAAGCTTATTTAGAACAAAAGAATTGCTGCAGATATCCATAGAGTCAGCCGGTCAAAAAGCTGCTTAGGGAGAAAAAACAAAGCCCTGCATGTGTATTCATGCGGGGTTTTGTTTTTTTTAAGGGCTTACGCGCTGCCTTTGAATTCAGCTTTGATTAACTGTAGCAGCCTGATTTCATAATCGGCCTGGTCTTCACTCATAGCAAGATCCATGGCCAAAATAATTGATTCTTCTCAAAAAAACCTTGCTATTTTGTGTGTATATGTGTATATTGTGTACACACTCAACAACAAGGGGGACGCGATGACTACACAAACCGAAACATTAGTCAGGAAACAATTTTTCATTTCAAATGAAAACGTAAATAAACTTGACCAATTGTCAAAAATATTAAAGGGGGTTTCTGCTGCTAAGATCGTTCGGGATGCTATAGACGCTTATGATCCTAATGGCATGTATGGAGATTTTGAACAAAATGAGTTGATTGCGATAGCTCATGCAAAGGTAAAAGAAGCTATTTTGAAAACAGAACAGACAATTGAAAAAGTGGACCATTGCCTTGAAAATCTTTCAGAAAGGAGTGCTTAAATGTCTGGTTGGAAAGATTTGGTACTAGATATTATCAAGCTGACGGATACCGTTAAAACTCTGGATAATAGAACCGAAAAGCTGACAGAGAAAACCGTGGATATTGATAAACGGGTTGTACGGCTTGAAACTCTTGTTGAAGTTGCGAAAATGCAGCAGATAACCCAAATAGAAAAATAGTCGAGTAACAAAAAGATAGTGAATCTTAACCCTGAAACAAAATAAGGGACACCAGAACATGGATTTTCAAGAGCGTATTGAACAATACAAAAATGATGGGAAAAATCTGTTTTCTTTTACAGAGAAAATCATGGCTATAGTGGACCCCAATGTCAAGACAGTTTTTCATTCAATTTAAGCGTCATTTGATCCTGTACCACAGTTCAGTTCACCAACTTGATTCAATATATAGCGGAAGTGGAAGCCAGGCCCTGAGAATGGGCACCCCAAAAACTGCCCGTCGGAAGGGGTTGGCTTCCACTGGAGCGGGTTTTCGGAAAATCGTTTTGTTCATCCCACCAACCTTAATTGATTTTACCATAATATATTTCGGCTGGCGTTTGCCCGTCAAAACGCTGATGAGGTCGGACGGATTCTGGTTCAAAGTGCCGCCGTGGAAGATTCAGTCCCCTGGCGAGACTATTTTCAAGAATTTGCTGAGAATGAAGCCGGTACCTCTTTGGTCGGAGCCAGGCACAAGGAAGGTTTGACTCAAATTCAGCTTTCAAAATTGACTGGTATTCCTCAAAGACATATTTCTGAAATGGAAAATGGGAAACGCCCTATCGGTAAAAGGAATGCAAAAATGTTTGCCAAGATTTTGAATACAAATTATAGGCTTTTTTTGTAACCGTAAAAAAGGCACTCCCTTGTTGTCTGACTTCAACAACAAGGGAGCAAAAAAGCTGATTCGTAAGAATCATATACCATTTATACTATCTTCCTGATTAGTTCAGAGCAAGTCTTTTATACAGGTTGCTATCGTTTGATTTGCCGGCTGCTGATTCCGAATTAAAAAAATGGTGCCTGTCAGGTCCTGGCCAGGTTCAAGAATGAAACTCCATCAATTTCATTATGGAACTTTTAAAAACACAAATCACACACATTTTTCAAGTCTCGACGTCCGAAGCAACCCCTTGACAACACCCCTCATAAAATCTTAGATATCACCCTGATAACACAACCAAAAACCAAAAAAAACAGGAGACAGCAATCAAATTGGCCATCACCAAAGTAACAATCATTGAAAAAGTCTCAGAAGAAACCAACCAGTCGCCCTCAAAAGCAAAAGATACAATCGAAACCCTTCTTGAAATAATGAAATCCACATTGGCCTCCGGAGAAGATATAATGATTTCAGGGTTTGGTAAGTTCTGTGTTAATGAAAAAGCACCACGGAAGGGAAGGAATCCGGCAACTGGCGAGAGTCTGGTATTGGATAAGCGGAGGGTTTTGACGTTTAAGTGTAGCGGGAAGTTGCGGGATCGGGTTAATGGGGATAGAGATTGAAGGAGAAAGTAGATCCTAAATTCTATGGACTTTCTCCACAAACGGTATTGATAAAAATCGGGCCGAAAGAATTTGCCCTGACAGTAAATAGAAAATCCAGAATCATAATGAAAGATGCATTAATGATCCTTAAGAAAGTTAAAATAATAAAAGAAAAATTTCCGGGTACGTCGGTTGTTCTGGAAACAAATGCTCCTGTTTGTAGCAAATCCATCAGATTTTTACAGGAGAATGGTGTGGACGTTTTAACGAGTGACATATGAACGAAATTCAATCAAACCTTAGGACTTTATAATGAAAAATTGTTCAAATATATTATTAATCGTTATTATTATTTTAGGTTTCAATAACACCTGTTTAGCGAGTCCGCTGTCGAACATTATTTCCTTTTTTCAAAGAGATTTAGTGATCAACGTATTATATAAGAATCATAAAAATCTTATTCAAGGAAGTGAAGTATATTTAGCAGAAGACCCAAAGAACCAAAAGGTCTTAATAGGGAAAGTAAAAAAAGTCTCTCTGGTTGAGTCTCAAATGTCCAAAGTTGAAATCATTATTGAAAAAAAATATAAAGAACGAATCTATGAGACCACACCATTTGTTTTAATGAGCAATTTTTTCTCTGAGAATTCGAATGTATACATCCTTGCCATTTCTTCTTTAGAAGAACCCGATAAAACACCTTTGAAATCGGGATCTTCAGTAAACGGAGTCACCTTTTTAGAATATAACCTTGCTACCGCTGGGGAAGAACTAAAAAAAATATTGGATAGCATTAAAAAACAAAACAATGAGCTTCTGAGTCAACTTGAACAATATGTAAACACTTTCAACACTGAAGATTTCTACAAAAAGATGGATGACCTTATTAATCAAATTTCAGAATTTTCAACAGAGCAAAAAGAAACTTTTAAAAAGGAGGTTTTACCATCGCTCAGAAAGACATTTGATTCAATGATGGAAAAACTTCAAGAACAAAACAATATGAAAAAATCAAAGGATTTGGAAAAACGGTTAAAGAAAATAGAAGATCTGGTTGATGTTTAATGTTCCAGTTTTTAAAATGCTGAAGAATTAATCACTTTCAGGATAATTGTGAAAGGGAAAACCGCTTATAGAATAAAATATTCGGGACATAACTCGCATATAAGACACAGAAAATGAATAAAAATAAAAAAATCCCATCTACGATTGCTGAAGCAGTTAATAAACTCCTTTCAGAACTCAGCATCAAGGACAAACACCGAATAAAAAACTCAAGAGAAGAAGATCTCTGGAGTTTCCACTTTGATCTTGGCATGGCCATCCGGAATGATTTCGCCCTCTGGAAAAAGAATTCCAAACTTCTTGAAAATTGTAAAGAGTTATCAGGCAACTTATATCTCCATGTTGATGCTGCCTCGGAAAGAATAATCAAAGCTCTCTGGGAAAGATTACAAGAATTTCCTCCACCAGAAATAGTCAGATAACACTTATTGATTGTTACGGCTCAAATAATGCCCAACTGTAAACCGCAGATCCTCATCCAGATCACCCTGTCCAGATAACCATTGCAGATAATCCCCGGGGATCTCTCGGAACAAGACTCCTTTATGTTTCCCAAAAGTCATTCTGCTCAATAAAACTGGTCTACTTGAAATATCCATCATTTTATTTTCAACAGCAGCTGGACCAATATCCTTGGTCATTTTTATGAATAATCTCTCAAATAATTTTTCAAGGACCAGAATATCACCCAGAGCATCATGGGCGTTTGCTTCAATTTTAATCCCCAGGAAATATCTTAAATATTGAAGGCTGTGCCTGGGTATTTTTCCTTCAGGGTCCAGGTGTCTTGCAAGTTTCAAAGTACAGATAACCCTTTTAGGGTGGACACCTTCTTTTTCAAGCATATCAACATCAAATTTAGCATTGTGGGCAACAAGTATATTCTTATCATCGTTTAATAAATTGACCAATTTTTGATGATCTTTGCTGTCCTTAAACGCTGGTTTGTCTGCTACCATTTCATTTGTAATATGATGGATGCACATGGAGCCAATTGAAATTGGTAATGGCGGTTTGAAAAGTTCGTTTACAATGGCGCTGGATGCAGTTTTATAGGCAAGTTGGCACAATCTATCGTTTTTTTCAGTGCCGGTTGTTTCTGTGTCGAGGAATATGAACATGGTGCTCCGATTTTTTATATTTATATTGAATTGCTTTTAGGAATATCAGATTTAAACTATTTTATTTTTGCTGTGTCAATGGGCATCTTTATTTTTTTATCTCCGCGTCAATAATTGCTTCAAGAACCTGTGCCGCTGGCCTATCCTGCGTTTTTAACCACGCAATTTGATCAGGCCGTAACTTTGTTGCATATGGTCTTTTTTTTTCTGATTCGGGTTTTAGAGGCTTGCCTGGCTTATTCCCTGATCCAGGCCTTGCTCCGCCCCAGTTTTTATTTTTTTTCATATTTACCTTTCAAGAAACAAGGCCCTGTTTCGTTTGCATATGTATATTGACAAAGGTTTTTGCAACTTTCACACAGAGAATGAATTTTTTTACAAGGGGAACATGCCTCTTGTGTAACTGCTTTTCCCCCGCACATTTCACATTTTTCTTTCAGCTTTTCCACTTGACAGCCATCCTTTTTTTGATTAAAATTTTATCGCGCGTGGGCCTTTTAATCAGACCAGCTATTTTGTAGCCTCCCCGGAGTCATGATCCGGGGAGTATGGAATTGAAATTTTTTTGGCCCACCTAAAGAGGGCTTTAGTTAGCCCTCTTTTTATTTTTCAAACCGGCCAAGTGATTTATAAAAATCTATCTTTTTTGCCGTATTTTTTTCAATTACTGCCTTGTGATCATCAACGAATTTTGAAAAGCCGTCTACTGAATTAAGCTCGCCGGACTCTATTTTTTCTATCAAGCCCATGCCGTGTTCATCAATAAGGTCGTCAAGTTCTTCACCAAGCATGTCATTTCCAAAAGCTTCGTCAAGTTCAACCCAAATCTGAGCGGCCTTGATTTTTGTTTCTGTCATCATAGGAACCACTGTTTCTTTTCCGTCTTCTGTTTTGTAAGTTTTCATTGCTTCATCCTTTTTATATGTGTTTGTCTTAATCATGGTTTTAATATATACCTGTTTTGATATAATGTCAAGACTTTTTTTCAAAATCCTTTTTAATAGTGGGACATCATAGAAAATGGTTAATTCTGGCCAGGAAATATCGATGAAATCAGACTGGTACTGCTAAGCTATTTTTCCCTTTATAAATTTAAGAGTTAACAGCAGAGATTAACTGGGCATTGAAAAGTCTTGCCCAGGCGTTTACACATGTTTTTTGAATGCTTAACAATGATGTATCTTTTGACCACCAATGATTTGACACAAAAAGAATTATTTCAGGATCGCCGGACAAAAAACTTTGCAGGACCGGCCATGTCAAATACGCTTCGTAACAGATTAAGGCGGTTGCCTTTTTCCATGCAACATCAAACACAGGACAATCAAACCAGTTGATTTTAACATCATCATTCGCCCATGGCCGCCACATCGCCACGGGCACAGATTGTCTTGCTTTATATAAAACCTTAAAGTTGTCCTTTTTCATTTCAATAAGGGCATTATAGGTTTTCAGGCTTCCTTTGTTTTCTGGTAGTAAAGCTGATAAAATAATGCTTTGATCAGGTTTAAGGTCTCGTTGCCATCTTGCCCATAACTGTTTTGTGGATTCAAACCAGATTCCGGCTGTTGTTTCCGGCAGCACTAAGGTTTTAAATGCAGATCCGCTATATTGATTATAGGTCTTGATAAATTTTTGATAATCTCTTTTGAATTTATCCCCCAGGTTGGAAGGATTACCGGTAAAATTAGTAGTAGATCCTTTTATCTGTATGGTGACTGTTGCGGTTGGTCCTATAACCAACGGGAGCAAAACAATAAGCATAACCCAAATGCCGACAAAGGCTTTACCTTTGTCGTGTAGCCAAACAATTAACCAAATTAAACAAAGAGATAAAAAAAGACCGGCGAAACCGGTTCCTGGAAAAATAACACCAGCTGCGGTCAGTGGATTAGCCCATCCGACTATACCCACTGGAGGCAACGTCAAGGCAAAAAATAATAAGACTATTGCAAGATACGGGTTACGCACGTAAGAACAAAAAAAATAAGGTAAGGACTGTATTAATCCCGCCATTAACCATAGGGCAATACCATAAAACACTGTTGAGCCAAAAAACACGGGGATACCAAAGATTAAACCCCTGGATGCCGCAAGGTGATAACCAAGCCCAATTAACCAGGCGGTCATTTTTGTCGGTGCCTTTACCCAAACTACAGGAAGAAAAATAGCCACCGATAAAAAGCTGTCCCAGGCCATTATACCGATGGCTATGCTAAAGGTGACACATAACAGCATTCTTTGTGTCTCCCTGGAGAGGATCAGTGTTTTTAGAGGGTTTCCCAAAAAGGATTCATCTATATAAGTTGTTTTTAATTCATCCATGTGAGTATTGGTTTTGCTGTTCCTATAACGTTTTCGATGGGGATCGTTCCGTAATACCGAGAATCGTAACTATGTGAGTGCATGGTTAGAACAAAAAGTTGATTTTCCCGTATAATGCCGTTTGAAATCTTCGGCATTGGCCGATCTTTAGAATCTGTTTCTCTGCGTTTTAGATTCTTGACAGGAACATTATTAATTCTGATTGCATTCTGGTGGAACGAATACTTATCCCCGGGCAAACCGTATACAATTTTAAGTAATGGGATAGCATTGTTTTCACAGTTGGTATTTTTTTCTAAATATCCCCTTTTAAGTGCAAAATCAGCTATTTTTTTTGTCGGCGTAAACCAAACATAATCGCCCTTTTCAATCCGGGCGAATGATTTATCAATTTTCCAGATACCTAATGGCAAAGATGAGGTTAAATTAATTCGGAATCCTGTTTGATAGAAAATGCAACCTGTGATAACAACGATTGAAAAGACTGAAACACTTATTAAACTCACCTTCTTAAACCGTTTTTTGTTAAAACTTAAGCGCATATTTTTCCCTCTTCAAGCTGAACAAATATTTGTTCTTTAAAAATGTTGAGACGGCGTTTAACCATAAATTTCAGGCTTTCGTCTTGAGCAATTTCATTAAATGTTTTATTGGCGGTAAACATCATTTTGATATCTTCACCAAAAGTATCAATGCTTTGTTCGGGTAAGATAATTTTTGCTAAAAGTTTGTTCTCTATGGCTTTATAAAATTTATACTCTTTAAGATCTTCATTAAGTTTTCCAAAATATTCATTGATCCAAAGAACAATTTTTGTTTTCTCGTCAAACTGCTTTGAGATACTGACTAAACCATTTGCTGTTTCTTTAAAGGCCTGTCCACCAACAATAGGGATATGGACAAAAACATCAAAGTCGGCCAAAACACTAATAATGTCATTTTCGATAATATAGTTGGATATTGCAAGAAACCCCCCTGCCCCATTATCAATGATAAAATTTTTATTTGCTGAAAGGATATTTTCTATTAACTGATCAAATATCCTTTCGTTAATTTTGTTTGGAGCGCTTAAAAGGTTAAGGTGATTTACTTTTAAATTTTTGAATTTTGAAAATGTCGGGTTTATGGGATCAGTATCAATGCAGCACAAATTGCTTTTCTCTTGTAAAAATTGAGCAAGAAGAGAGGCAACAACGCTTTTACCCACACCGCCCTTGCCTTGCAAAATGATATGCACCTGTTTTTTTATTTTTTTACTATTTATTGTCATTAAGGCTCCCCTTTTTTTTTGCAGTAGCTTGTTTGAAAAATTTCATATTCCTTCAGAAACCGATGCCTCAATCATGTTTTGAACTAACTCTGTTTTATCCTCCTTCAGAATCTCAGAAATTGATTTTATTTGTGCGAAGATGATAAACTTTCTGAGCTCAACGGTGGTGATATCTGCGTTTGCCTCAAAAAATCTGGATCATCGAAAAACAAAATCTGTGTTCCATAAATCGGAGATTGGCCGGCTATGAAAATTAACATTTCACCAGGTTCAAGGATCATGCCGTCTTTATCCTTAATGGCTGATTTTAGTTTTAAGATTTCATCAGCAGTCATTAAGGGCCTTTGGATCTCCTGTGTTGATATGCTGACATGCTTAAGTGTGGGTGAGTGGATACCACCGCTTTTTGTAAGGGCCTCTTTTTTAACGGTTGTAGTTCCGGTCATTCTTGACAGCAACTCTGCGGTATCCATTTTCGAAGGCGCAAAAGCCATCTTTATATTACAGGTGGAAAGGATACTTTCATCTTTGCTATACGTTCTATGAAGCTGACTGATATCCTGGATGATTATCAATGCTTTAATTCCATAACCAGGCATATAGGCCAGCTGTTTTTCAAACATTTCCAGCCGCCCAATGCTCGTAAATTCATCCCATAAGAGCAATAATTTATGTTTCTTTCTTATCTGCTTTCCTTGATCAAATTCCATGCAGTCCGTCAGCCCTAAAACTATTTGTGTCATAAGTATTCTTAACAGTGGCGTAAGCCTTATTAAATCCTTTGGCTCGACAGAAATATACAATGTGACCGGTTCTTCATTGTTCATTAAATCCTTGATTCCAAAATCAGAGTGTTTGGTATTTCTTTGAACGATGGGGTCTTTATAGATTTCAAAAAATGCCTCGGCAGTAGAAATTATACTGCCCCTTTCTCTATCCGGGGTGTTGATCAGCGAATCTGCAGCTGCAAAAACAAATTCATCCCTGGCTCCTTGTTTATGCGTATTGTTTCGCATTTCTAACAAATGGTTTTCAATATCAGTGCTGATAAAATAGGCTATTGTTGTCATGTTGGCGCTTTTATCTAAATACAACAGATGCAGGATTATAGCTGATATAAAAGCCCTGCCCTTTTTCTTCCAGTGGCCGTCATAACCGTCTAACCCCTTACCTTCCGGATCAATGATAATAGTCGCAAGATTTTGAGCATCAGAAATTGCGTACTCTGTGTAAATTCTGATTTCTGATAAAGGGTTATACTGACAATTATCTTCCAGAGATCCAGGTGCAAATTTTAAAACCTTCTGGCCCTTGGCTTTTCGAGCTCCGGCTGTCAGTTGCCAGAGCTCCCCTTTCAAATCCATGCAGATCATGCTCTCCTGCCAGGTCAAGGCGGTCGGAATAACAACGCCAACCCCCTTGCCAGAGCGAGGCGGGGCAATCATAATGGCATGGTCCGGGCTATTGCTTTGCAAATAATATTTAAAATTCCCTGCCTGATATCCTCCAATAATAACACCGTTGTTATTGTTATCGTCCTGGATGAAGCCCATTTGTTTAATTTCTTCAAAGCTTGCAAATTTTGCGCTGCCATGAAGATCTTTTATAAACCTTAGTCTGCGTTGCAGCATTATATTTATAAGAAAACCAACCAGAACAATGACGCCCAGACCAAAACCTGTTACAACGACTGCTTCATAAAAGCTATTTGGATAGTATTGGTAATAGTTTAAATACCAAGATATACCGTTAAACGGATTGTAAAATTTTCCATATAAAGGACTGCCCAGGGCAGTATTGTAGCTGAATTTAAACCCGAGATACTGTGTAAAAAGAGTCAATAGGATCAAAAGAGCAATAACCGCTATAGATAAACGAATAATTATATGTTTATGTGCCTGGTTTCTAAAAGAATTGATTGTTTTCATTTTTTTTATTCCTATGAGGGGAAGAAAGCTGCTAAATACCGCCACCCGCCCCGCCTGGTGGGGCGTTGCAAGGAGACTGCTGTGTATTGTTACAACCATACGTTAAATCAAAAATGTTATAATACTCCTTGTATTTAAACATGTTTCCTTGAGCTAATGCCCACTTCATAGTCTGTATATTCATTGTTTGGGCATTCTTTATTTGCTGTTGAATTCTTGGGTCGTTTTCTAATGCTTTTTGTTGTGCAATTATTGCAAGGTTCTGCGGTGTTAAAAATCCATACCCGGCCATAAAATTAATGGCTTTGATTGAAGTGGGGTTAGGGAGATTAAAAAAATTTATGCCATTGTCTAAACACACAGAACCATTTGTTGCTTGGAGGTCGTTTGGAATCGGATGAGAAAATAATTGATATATCCCCACGCTTCCAGGTGAAAGCACAATTTTTGACGGTTCATATAGCGCCTGGCTAGGATCGGTTAATTCTTTAGTGCCGCCATTGGGATAGAGTTGAAAATATCTCATTGTATTATTATAAACCACCCTAAACCCTACATATTCTATCCTCTGCAAGGCGGCATGTGCACCTTCAGGCTTTACGCTTAAATAATACTGATATCTATTTTCCGTTACGCTGCCTCCCCATGTACAAGGCACCTGGACTGTAAATGTCTGTTTTGTTATTACAAAGGGAGAATTGGGCACGTTATAGGTCTGAGTGCTCGCGTTTGCAGTAAAAACAACACCAATAATAAAATAAAATATAAAACCAATTGTACAAATTCTCTTTTCCATAAATTCTCCGGATTTAATTTACATCTGCGGTTTTTAAAAAATAGGTCGGCTTTTTAGCCGGATCATAAGGTTTTAAGCCAATAACATCTTTGGTTAAAATTATATGCCCTTCCTTGCCTTGTCTGATAATCAATTCCGGTTGGATATTCATTATCTTGTCGATTATTCGCGAGAATGTTTGTTGCATTTGCTGTGCAGTGGATTTTGCCAGGGTGTCGGATACGCTTTCTACCGTACCGGTGTTTTCATCTGTATCTGTCGCGATTGTAAAGGCGGCATTAACAACAGACATTAAGATAGCAGCACCAAAAACCTGAAAATAATGATTGTCTACTAAATCCTTAAGGCCGGTAGTTCCTGCCTGGTCCGTTCCCGGCATAGAACCGACATTAAGACTTGAACCGTCTGGAAATATAAGTCTTTGCCACGCAATCAAGACCCTTTTTTGTCCAAAAACCACACGAGAATCATAAATACCATTGACCATTGTTCCTTGCGGAATCAATAAATGGTTACCGGTTGCTGTATCATAAACATTTTCTGTAACTTGAGCTTTTATTCTCCCGGGAAGATCGCTGTTGATCTTTGTAATAAGCGTCATTGGTATCAAATGGCCTTGCTTAAGTTCAAACGGAGAGTTCGCGGGGCGATATGCATTTATCAATGATACTTGATTCTCACCGGCATTGGCTAAAAACTCTTGTTTTAATGTCTGATCGATTTTTTCTGAGTCAGGTATCATCATACCTGGTATTTGATTTTGACCACTTCGCGGAAACTGTGGCATTTGCGGAACAGGCTGGGTGTTGGTTGTTGCGCTGCCGATACTTACAAGAGTAGGTGCTCGCAACGCTTTTAATGCCATCTCCCGCTTTTCATTCGCTACTTTTTCTTGAAAAACCTGTTTATCCGTTTTTTTTGGTTCTATTTGTTGGCCCGACTCCTGATATAACGGCTGTATCGGTTGTTTAAGTTGAGTTTGCTCGTCTGCTGTTTTTTTTGATTTAACTTCTTTCTGGGCAAAATCAGATTGAAAAGATTTGTCTTTTATTGGATTTGCAACCCTCTCTTTTTCAGCCTGTTGTCGTTCTTGCTCATTTTTGCTCAATTCTTCAAGCGTTTGGGCGTAACCCTCGCTTAAATATTCCGGGGCCGGCGTATTATCGTTTATTGGTTGGCTTTCGATTATGTTATTAGCTGCAGCACTTTTTTCTAACCGTTTTTGTCTTTGGGTAACAACATACAAGCAAAGAAAAATGATCAAAGACAATACTGTAAAAAGGATGAAAAGCGGTCGCTTGTTAATTCTTTTTGCTACAGGTTTTGTCGGAATTCCCTTTGAAGACATTTTTTATACATCTCCTTTGTTTAGTGGTGACGCAACAGATATTGTCCCGGTTTGTGCTTCATATAGGTAGATGCGCGAAAGCATCATTTTATCAAGCGTAACAGAAAGATAAATTTTGTTGGCTTCAAAACTGGTTACAAGAAAAGTTGTCTTTGTCCCGTCTGTATCAGATAAGGCAAAGCCCTTGTCTTTGAGTTCTTTTAAAATTTCGTCACCAAGCACATTATCTTTGTCATAAATAAGGTTAATGACAACATTTTGAACGTTTTTTTCCATATGGATCAGCCCAACGATTTCAACAGCCAGGTTTTTAATAATTTCCGGATCGCCTTCTATGTCCACATAAGATAAATTTTGTTGTTTGGCGGCACAGCTATAGCAGACCAGGCTAAGAATAAATAATATTTTAATAAATTTCATAATCATTCTTCCTTATGTTCAATATTAACTATGGTCTGATCCCCACCCACACCAGAAACCAGGATGGCTTTATGGAAAAGCATATCAACCACGAATTTGTTATTCAAAAGCCTGTAATTTACAATTGCCTTTTGCCTGTTTTCATCTATTACAGACAATACGGGAACCTTTGTATATTTGGCTTTTTCCGGTAATTCGATTATCGTTTTTACACCATCGTTGTAAACACGAACTGGTTTCCAGGAAGGTTCGTCGCCATCAATCTCATATTTGAAATCAAGGGCGGTAATAGCAATTCGTTTGCTGGTATCTTCAATGGTTGGCAAAGAATTCTTTTTGGCTTTTTCCTTTTCAATCTGATCTTGAATTTTTAAGTTCGCCACGATATCCGAATAATGTTTTGGATATTCGAAACCAACAATGCTCATATGGTCTTTTTTAGAACTTTCAAGATTGAACCTATACGCCCTTTTGTTTGTCAGGATAGTAAGGTTTGTTTTTAAACCTGTCTCAATCGGTTTTACAAAAATATGAAGCGTCTTTGCTTCAAGCGTTCCATGATAAGCTGGTGTAAAATGCCATCGTATCGTATCTCCGGCATTTAATGCCTCTATTGTTTCGCCGGCTTCCAGCTCAATGTCTGTTGAATGATAAAGTTTGGTTTTTATTGTAACGGCGGTTGCTCCATAAACATATATTATTTTACCGTCTTCACTAAGAATAGGCTCGATCCGTTTGTTCTGCCATTCTTCGGCAAGGATTAAGGCTGCTTTGTTTTGCAACGTTGCTGTTACTGCCCAGGCGTTGCATACCGAAAAAAGCAGGGTCAACGTAAAAATTATTGAAATTTTCTTTTTCATGATTTTTTCTCCCATTCAAAATCAACTACCCAAATACCAAAAGGGTTGTGGTTCCATTGTTCCGGGGTTTCCGGATCTTTTTTTAAAACCGTTAGAATCGCTTTATATTTTGCAATTTCAATGATTTCACCATCTGAAGTGTTCCTTTGAGTTTCTTGCCATTCAATTGCCCAGGTGTTGTCTGTTACCGGTAAAATACTGGATATCTGGTCCACAATTCTTGTTTTCTTGTTGATCAGTTCAAAGGGGTTGTTCTCTTTGAAATATGCATTAATCTTTTTATAGGCGGGTGTGCTTGTCAGCAAATGAGCATAGGTCCATTTAATGTTTTGATGCATTAATTGCCTGTCAACAGAGACTAAACGGTTTTTTTTTATAAAAGATCCAAGCTCTTTTTTAACAATTTTCGTATCACTTGTTGAACTTTTAGCTGCAATACCTATATTAAGCTCTTGCCCTGCTTTATCCAGGACAACAACGTAAGGGATAACCTTGCTTTGTGATCCCTGCCAGGTAAGGCCTGCGATTGCAGCCAGCAAAACAAGTGCCAGGACAAAACAAAGAGCACGCCAATTACGTTTAGCTGCAATCGCTTGGCCATAAATTTCGTTCCAGGCTTCCTGCGCTCTCATAAAATGCTCATGAGGGTTTGATTTGCCCTCTATTGAGCTTTTGCTTTGTAAAAATGCTTTTTCCATGGCTTAATCCTTAGTATCTAAAAATTGAATGTCTTTGACTTGGACCTCAGTGATATAGTGTGTCTGACCTTCTTTTTTATAGCTCCTGGTTGCATTCCTGCCTTCGATATAGACATTGCTTCCTTTTTTTATGTATTTTTGACACGCCTTTGCTCTTGCATTGAACGCAACAATGTTATGCCATTCAACTTTTTCTTTAAAACCACCATCACCGTCAGGATAGTTTTCGTTTGTGGCAAGGGTAAATCTTGTCATGGATTTTCCTTCATTTTCGATTGACTCCGGATCTTTCCCAAGTCGTCCAACTAAAATTATTTTATTAACTCCCATTTTATTAATCTCCTTGTTTTAAGTTGTTTAAATCGCTTCCTTCCGAATTAACCGTAGCAGTGGTTTCGGGCGGTGGGGGTTGATTTGCAGCCCTTAAATTGGCATATGTCCCGCCTAAAAACGACTGCTTACTCATTTGTGGTTTGCCGATATTATCAGCAACGGTTCTGGCTCCTGCAGCAGCAATGTTTTTTATCGCACTCCCAATACCACTTCCAATACCTCCACCACCTTCAGATGCTTTCGTGGCTTCCCGTAAAACAGCCATTGATTTTGCTACTCCGCCAGCAGCACCCATAGCCAGGCCAGCACCACCAGCAAGGACACCGGCCGTCATAGCTAAACCCGAGCCTATTATACTAACTGGATTTGAACCAAATTGACCGCCAGACAAAATACCGCTTATCATGGTCGGGATCATCATCATGAGCGCAAGCAGCAAGCCTAAACCCATAACCAAGGCAACCACTTCTTTCAATACAAATTGAGCCGGGGGAATGTTCGCCCAACCCACAAAAAGAGTCACCGCCATTGCTGAGATAAGATTAACCACCATGAGTTTTAATCCGATAGAGACGATATATCTTATAAAAGACACCGCAAAATCTTTGGTCCACATAGAACCACCAAAACCAAGCATAATTTGACCGGCAGCAATACCTATATAAAGCTCTAAATATGTGACGATCATGATTGCAGCCATACAGACTCCAACTACCAATAAAACAATTGATGCAACCCCCATCATCCATGTATGAGCTTTCATTACGGACAACTTACCGACAGCTAACATATATGTGTCGAAACAATGTTCTAATAATGAAGCCGGATCAATTCCACCAGACCCGCCTATCACGCCAGAACCGATCTGTGTAAACGAATCAACAATCGCCCACATCCAACCCCTACCGTGGATTAAGATAGCCCAAAAGAAACCAAGAAATAATATTTTTTGAACAAGGTTTGTTGCAAAGTCGTAAAAATCACCGTTTTTTAGAATCAATATGATTGCCATGTAGGTCAGATCTAACGTTGCTAATGCCCAAAATAACCATTGTGCTCTTGCGGTAATAAAGGGAATCCAGTTATCAGCCGCCAGCTTAAATTGTGGTAGTAGACCTTGCGCGATATTATTTTTAGGAGCAATAGCACTTGCTGGCTCTACTAAACAAACCAACACCAGAAACAGTAAAAATAAAGTTATTACCGATTGCCTTTTCATTATTGCACCTTAAGGTTTTATAACTGTATTATCGTTGTGGTTTACGTCGTTTCCATCCCACTGAATATCGTCTTCAAGGTTTGCTTTATTTTTACAAATATTTAGTTGTTCTTCTAAGCTTATAATTTGTGCTTTTAACTCAGCCAACTCTTTTTCTGACGGCTTAATGCAGCCAGAAAAAGAAAGAATTGATATAATTAAAAAAACTACCGCTATTTTCTTCATAATTCCTTCCTTTATGGTGTTATTATCGTATTATCATTGTGGTTCACGTCGTTTGGATTCCGTTGATACAAATCTTGACGATACATATCCGTCGCTTCGTCTTCAGCTTTTTGCTGAGATAAATAAACGCTTTGGGTCTGTGCTTGTGAAGCTGTTAAAAGTTTTAATTGGTCCATTTTTGCAGCCATTGCCAGCGCGATTTCGTTACCAACCTGGATAGCTGCTTTTTGCCCTGCTGCGCTTTGGGAGGCCTGATTTAATGTCTGCAGAATCTGGGCTTCACTTTGTATATTGCTTACACTGAAGTTTGAAGCTTTTAAGGATGCTTCACATTGATCATATACAGAATCACGCCAAAATTGTTGTTGATTTGCATAATTATTGCCTTGAAACAATGTTGCATAATTGGGGTGCAATTGTTGAAAATACGTATCAACACTGCCAATGGTATAGCTTAGCTGTGTTGCATTATCTATCACCGTTTTTAGCTGCATAATGGTTGCCATGGCATTTTGAAACGGATTGCTGATCATGTTTTGTGTGTTTGTTATCATGTTTTGATACATGCTTAACTGGTTGGTAATCTGAGTGATCTGGTTTTGTACCGCTGTGGCCTGTTCAACGTATGATGCCATCAACTGTATATTGTTTAAAATCTGTGTAATTTCTGTTGAACCTCCAAACCCTGCCACAGAACCCGCATGTGAATTACAGGCAACTATAAAAACAATATAAAACGGGAGAAGTTGTTTTAATATTTTGGCCATAATTCCCTCCAATTTTTAGAGTGTCGTTGGATAAAAGCATCAAGCTCTGTCTTGATATGTTCGCCTGCGCGACCTACCCAGGCAAGCGTATATGGATCAAGGTTAAAATTGATCAATCGTTTCCCCTGCCCTGCCTGTACTATGTAGTAGTCACGCTTGGGTATGGCTGTGCTGACAATGTTTAGTTCCGCGCTGTTCAGGCCAAGTCCCATATAATGCCGGGCCGATGTTTCGTTTTTTGCCGAACTGTTAGGCAAGAACACTTTTGTAAAACAAGACTCGTCAAGCACATCAATAATGCCGGAGTTTACCGCATCACTGATCGACTGCGTGGCAAAGACAACTGAACAATTTCTTTTTCTTAATACCTTGAGCCATTCTTTCAATTTTTCACGGAACGTGTTGTTGCCTAAAACAATCCAACCCTCATCGAGGCTTAAAACTGTTGGATTTCCATCAAGGTCATTTTCGATTCTATGAAAAATATAGAGCAGGACCGGCAGCATGTATTTTTCATCGAGCCTCATAAGGTGTTCAAGCTCGAATATAGAAAAATCAGACAAGGATAAGTTGTCTTCTTCATTATCGAGCATGTCGCCTAAAACCCCCTGCCCTGTATAAGAATCTATGCAATTTCTTAAGTCTGTGTTTTGTAAAAGAACTTTAAAATCTGTCAGGCTTCTCATGTCTGATTCTTTTAACAGTTTCATTGCCTCTACAATGTCGCCAGTCTCTTGAGGTGTCGTGTCTCTTTTTAGCTGTAATTGAACCAATATAGAAACCCAATCAACAGCCCATTGAAAATCCTGCGCAGAATCAATGTTTTTAAGAGGGCTGAACTGCAATTGCGATGATTTACCGGCCAGGTCATAATGATCCCCTTCAACACCTTTTGTTAACGTATAAAGGCTGTATCCCTTATCAAATGCATATACCTTTGCATTTTTAAACGCTCTGAACTGTGCCAGGATCAAGCCGATCAGGGTTGATTTGCCGGCACCGGTAGGACCGAATATCAATGTATGCCCCACATCCCCAACATGCAGGTTAAACCTAAACGGCGTGATCCCCTCAGTTGAGGCATGCATTAATGAGGGAGTTCCTATTGGGAATTCCGGGTGGGGGCAGTGTCGCAACCCTGCCCAGATACTTGTTGTGGGCAATATATCAGAAAGCACCATCGTAGATATTGGCATTTGCCTCAAGTTATTGGAGATGTTACCCGGTAAGCTCCCTAAAAATGCATCAGCTGTGTTGATGTCCTCCACACATGAGGTAAAACCTGTTTCAGACAATATGCGTTGAACCATTGTTGCATTTTCAAAAAGAATTTCGCTGTCATGGCCGATTAAAGTAATAGTGCAGGTATGAAGACCGTAGGACACCAGACCGGATTCTATCTCTGAATAAGCAAGCCCCGCCTCTTCTGTCATGGCTACGGCATCCTGGTTGATCGGTCCTTTAGCTGTGTTGGCAAACTGGTCCCGCATCCCTCTTATTTTTTGCTGCCATTTTCTTTGCTGTTTCTTTGTAATCGAAATAGCTGTTTCCCTTGGCAGCATAATAAACCTGTGCGAAAGCCTATATTCACACGGCAATTTATCCAATGCTGACAATATGGCCGGGGTACTTTCGATGGGATAACCGTTGACGGAAACGCAGATAATATTTTTATTGCCCAGGACGGAAATCAAGCCCGGTTCAAAATTTTGCACACCAAATAATGATGTAATGTGCATGGGTGTTTGCGGGATATTAATATTCATGTATTGCCCTGTCAGGCAATAATTAATGTAATTTACCAATTCATCATTGTGGATTGACTGGTCAAACTCGTTCAAAGTGAAAATTGAACACATTTTATCAAGCCTGAGAACACTTTTTAAATTTTCTTCCAGAACATATAATTTTTCTTTAAAAAAATTAAGGTTCTTTGTAAATGTACTCTCTTGTATGGCCCCTTCTGGAGTGTCATACATTAAATCGGTTAATTTTTTTTCTCTGATTTTGGGGGGAACATAGGTGATTAAAAAGGCATAGGTTGTTTCTGAATGGACCCCGCCTTCAAACATTTTTCTTCTTATGTTGTCTATGTTCCTTGTGATTGGATCAGGGAAAAATCGTTTCTCCGGAGATGGATACTGAGTTGCCGGTGTTCTTATCGCATCTATCTGGATTACAAAATTTTCGCCAAGATTTTTAATCGTGTCATTTAGAATGGCGCTTCGGCCTTCTAACTCAGCCGTTGTAAACGCCTGAATATCATCACCCTGGAAAAAAAACCCTGATAGCAAAGTTCCTTCGTTTGTTAAAATAATACCATCATCAACCAGGGCGGTATAGTTTAGCAATTCGGAAAAACTTTGAGACTTATCTTTCTTTTTGAGTGTGATAAACTCTTTTTCGGTAAAATTGAAAAAGAAATTAACCAACACAATTAAGCAAATTCCGAATAAAAATATATAGAAAATATTCATTATAAAAACCTATAAATTGAAGGTTTTGACATATAGAGTTTTCTTAATTTTATATGTCTTAAATAAATCGTGACCATAATAGGGTCTTTTTTTGCCATACGTCTTAAGATCCCAACGCCGATGAAGGCAACACCAATTGCCAGCAAAATTAAGTATATGCTTATGGTGATTGCCATTACCGTACAGATCATACCCAACGCTATCAAAGGGACGCGCTCACAACCGGCTATTAAAGCCGGTCGTGTCAACGCGCGGGCAATTCTAATCCTACGCATTAGATAATTGCCCCTGCCCCTGCCACTGCCGGGAAGAAAACAGCAAGTGCATTCTGTGCTGTAACCAGAAGACCTAATACAAGCACAACATACGATCCTCTTTTGGCAAATTCATTGAATTCTCCACCGAAAATTAACATCCCGCCCGTAATCATGATAGCGATCAAAGCGATACCAAAAGCAACAGGTCCGGTAAGGGATGTTCTAAGAGTTGTGATGGGCGCTTCCCAGGGCAAACCGGTTGCGGCAAAAACTGCACAGGTTACGATTACGGCCAAGAGGTTTAATCCGAGAATCAATAAAATTTGTTTTTTCATGTTCAATTCCTTATTATTAAGTTTATAAAAATTTGACTTCCTGATTGTTAATCAAGTCAGTCAGGTTATAGGTGCCTTTTGAAAAAGCCTGTAGACTATAAAACTCCTGAATTTTTCTTTTGTTTCCCGCTTTTTTAAAAAAAATGATTTTATCAACTGTTCTTGAAATCAGACGTTGGCATTTATTATTAAAGGCAATTTGGCATAAATCCTCAAGCCGTTGAATAGCATCCAGTGCAGAGTTGGCATGCAGAGAAAAAACACCTCCCTTATGCCCGGTGTTCCATGCTTGGAAAGCTTCTCTTGCCTGGTCTGCTTCCCGGATCTCGCCAATAATAATTCGTTTAGGGGACAATCTGAGCATGGTTTTAATACAACTGCCCAGTGGGTTGTTTCTATTTGAAATCATCTTGAAGGTGTTCGGGGCGTTTGACTGTATTTCGTCTACATCTTCACAGATCACTAACCGGTCATGGGGAAATTGTTTGGATGTTTGGTCAACATATGCATTGATGAAAGTTGTTTTGCCTGTGCCGGTTCCACCAGCAATCAAAACATTGTCATAATTTTCAATTGAATCCTGCAGTAATGTGATCATTGCAAAATCCAAGATTTTATCATTCAGATAATCTTTGAATGTTAATATACGAGTAGCTTTCTTTCTGATTGAAAAACCTGGGCCCGGTTTTGCTACAGGCGGTAAAACCCCTTCAAATCTTGCCCCAAGAAGAGGAAGTTCACCACCGATGGTGGAAGAATTTTTATTGGCAACCTCATTAAGTGAGGTTGCTACGGTTTTAATAATAGACTCTCTGGCCTGGGGGGTGAGAACTGCAATTTTAGTTATGTCTGATATATCCAATCGCTCAATCCAAACATTACCATCCGGGTTGACATTGATGTCGGTTACGTTGGGGTCGTTGAGAGCACTCATGATGGTGGGACCAAGCTCTTTTTCGAGTTTTTTAATAATTCTTTGCTGCTGTGTGTTGGCAGTTGGAAACGGTGTTATATCTATATAAGTGTTCATTAACGCTTGATTTCTCCGGATAAAAAAGCATATAAATCATTATTGTTAAGAAAATGTATTTATATATTCAATGTGTCTATATAAATACATATTGAATATATAATGTCAAATGCTTTTTATATTATGCCCTATATTATTAAATTGAATGAGCTGCTCCTTCGTCACCAATTAAAATTAAACAGACAGATATCTATGTCTGAAATTGCTGCTGCAACAGGAGTTTCCCGCCCCCAACTTTCAAAACTAAGAACAAATCCAACCGAAAACACCACCATTAAAACCATTGAAAAATTATGTATTTTTTTTGATTGCAGCCTTGATGACATATTAGAATTCGATCCTCCTTTAAAAATTAATAAATAAAACTAAATTGCTTCTACACAGCACCCTAAAAATTCAAGTCGGTAACCATTACCGAATTGCTCGATCAGATCTGCTATTGTCTCTTTGCATTTGATAAGTTCTGTTTCATCAATTATATAATCTGGATTGTCTGTTGCCAGTGCATCAATCGCTGTCTCTCGATCTGTTAAAATTTGCGTATCAAGAGGTGTTCCTAACTTGGCTTTTCTTTCAGGGGATATAGTCATGATAATTATCTGACTATCTATAATGAGTTCTTTCTGGCTGTGAGATAAGACAATACAAATATGTGGTTTTGGTGATTTTATTAAAAGGGCAAATTTTTGACTTTTTATGTATTCTTCAGCTTTTTCAGACTCAACAAACTCATTATGATAAATATTAAGAATGTAATACCCCGCTCCCCATGTTGTAACCGGAACGTGTTTTTTTGTTTTTTTAATCATCATATCTCCTAAAAAATTTCATTTGTTAATTTTTTTTCAGAGATCATTGCACAGTTAAATTTTTTTTGAGTCTTTCCTTGACGAACTGACCACAATTTCTTACCGAATTGACCACAATATTTTTATTTTTTAGTGATTTAAGTGGGTTATGGAATTGGAAGGTGAAATTATTTCCCGACGAAATGACCACAATTTTCCAACGAATTGATCAAAAGTGAAGAAAAAATCACCTTTTTTTCAATAATTAAAGAAGCAGGTGTCTAAAAAAAAATAAAAAGAAAAAGAATCATTCTTCTATTTGGGCGTAGCCATTGTTAACCATTACGTCAATAATTTTGGTAGAAACAGAAATTTTTTCTCCATCCACGTTGACTAAATACTTCTTTCTATTTTTATAGTCCTTATTAATCTTTACGATTTTATTAGGGTTTATTAAGCAGGATCTATTTACCCTGATTAAATCCTTATGAAAAAAACACTCTATGGTTTTTAATGATGAATTTAAACTTATGCTATCATCGTTTTTATCTTCGTAAAGAAATGCTACTTTATCTTTCGAGCGTATGAATCGTATATGGTTTTTCAAACTGGCGATTGTAAAAATGTCTTTTATAAAATCTATATCACTCACAAGCCTTCTAAAACCTTTAATGATAATCTCGGCCTGAGCCTCAAGATTTTTAAAGTACTCTATGTCAACAGGGGATACATCAACCTGAGTTTTAATGATAATAATAAAATTATTAATTTCCTTAAGATTGAGAATGATAAAGCCGTTTTTAACAATACCGTTTGAACGCCATTGGTCAAAAACCTTAATGCACTCTTTTTTATTTGAATTTGTACATTTTACCAATCGTTCATTTAAAAAAGTTGCCGCCATTTCTACTATTGGATCAGCAGTGACATATGTAAAAACTTCCTTGGTAAGCTTGTCTACGTTTTTGAACGAGCATGTTTTATTTGCGAAGTCTCTTAGGTTAATTAGACGGTCTTTTGCTTTTGACGTAGCAAATTGACTTCTTACTCTGGCTAATAGTTCTTCTTTTGTAAAAGGCTTTGTTAAATAATCATTGCCGCCCAATGAAAAGCCTTGAACAAGATCAGTCACTTGATTTTTTGCAGTGATAAAAATCACAGGCATTTCAAAATGAGAATATTTCTCTCTAATATCTTTGCAAACAGTAAACCCGTCTATTTCTGGCATCATGACGTCAAGCAAAATGAGATCTGGTTTATGGTCTTTTAAATACTCAATTGCCCCTTGCCCCGAATTACATTGATGCACTTTATATTTAGCCATTGTTAAATAATCGGTGACAACTTTTAAATTAAGAGGTTCATCGTCAACAACAAGGATCTGTTGGCCGTGTAATTCCGGTGCAATCTCTGAAATAACCTGAGCCTCATTGGTATAATTCAACATCCTCGGTAGCTGCATTGATTCATTTTGAATAGTTTTAGAGCCTGAAGGCATGGTAAAACCAAATCTTGACCCTTTACCGAATACGGATTCTAAAAAAACTGAACCACCATGAAGCTCAACTAATGATTTTGAAATACTTAATCCAAGCCCCGATCCTGTGACCATATGCTCTACTTGCTCAAATCGTTTATAAATTCGTCTTTGGTCTTTAGTTGAAATCCCTATGCCTGTATCTGTAACAGCAATATGAATCATATCTTTTTTTTTTGTTGCTGAGATCTCAATAGATCCCGACTCCGTAAATTTGCAAGCGTTGCTCACAAAATTTTGAATAATCTGGTAAAGCCGATTAGAATCAGCATGAACAAAAAAAGTATCTGGATTAATAGAATTTATTAGTTCAACAGGTTTGTTTTTTAACAATGGTTGAGATACGCTAACAACAACACTTACAACCCTATTTAAGTCAAATGATGTTAGGTTGAGTTCGATATCTTGATTTTTTAATCGCTGAGCATCTAAAATATCGTTAACGAGTAAAGATAGACGCTGTGCGCTATTAATGATTATGGAAAGATTTGATTTTGTTTCTTTATTTAATTCTCCTGCAATACCATCTTTTAAAGCATCAGCTATTCCCATTATGCCATGTAAGGGTGTCTTTAATTCATGGGTGGTGTTTGAAAGAAATTCATCTTTGAGGCTGCTCAACCTGTTCAATTCGATATTTTGATTAGATATCTCTGCTCTGCTTTTTGCAAGAGCCTTATAAGCTTCGGACGATTTAATCGAGGTAAGAAAGGATTGAGTTAATAAGAAGAACAAATAACTTGGGACAAAAATACTAACAGAAGATATCCGGTTATCATAAATAATTTCACCCGCTAATCCAATCGTGAAGACTATTACACCAGACAAGGCAACTATAGAACCTTTCATCTTCATTTTCACAGCGGTTGCTGTTTGCATAAAAATAGATGCGAATATTATAATAATAAAAAGTTTATAGTATGATAGTAACCCTACATAAATAAATGCAGGTAAAAATAAAACACAGGCAATAAATATTCCCCATATAATTTTTACAGGCCGTAATAAAATTTCAGAATATTTTGTTGGATAAAGCGAATGGTTAAATATAAAAAAAGTTGGGCCAACACTATACGTAGTTATAAAGCCGACCTTAAAAAGTATCCACCAATCCAGATTAATGAAAAATAAAGAGAATAAAAACCGCTCACTTCGTAGAAAAAAATAGAGAAAAGTGCATATACAAATAACTATAAAATGAATGTTCGAATAATCTTTCTTATTAAGCCAAAATAAATAAAAATGGCTGATTGTCATAAAACCAACCAATCCTAACACCATAGCTTCTATAAAAATTTTTAATTCACGATAACTTTGAATATCTTTGTACTTTCCAAAAGAGATTGGCAGCCGAACACCACCATTGTTCATGCGGTAACTCGATACGTGTAAAGTGATATTATGCACACCTTCAGTCAAATAAAGCTCTTCAACGTAATTACGGATTTCGGGTATTTCACTATCTCGATTTGTACCAACCGTGCCATTCTCCCCAATGAGAACATCATCAATCCATAGTTTATGGGCTATCTGAATTATTGGAACATAAATCGCATATCTTTCGGCCTCTTTAATTTTTATTTTTAACCGGTATGTTGCATGACCATATTTATCTTTATGCTTCCAGTTATCTAAGATGTTTCGATATAGTTTTTGTTTAGGGTCTTCAGATTCACCAGGAGACAATAATTTGTTCCAATAAAACTCCCATTCGCCATTTAAATAAACAAAGCCCTCGTCCTGAAAAGACCAATCTGTAAAATCAATTATTCCTTTTTCGGCTACCGGCATATGGGGTGGTGCATAAACATTATTGCCACCAGATAAAAAGGCCAACAAAATAGCTATAAGTGAAAAGGCTTTCATCTTGGTTTTACAATCGTTTCAAGGTCAATTTAATTGATTTAGAATAGAATCCCAAACTTGGCCCCAGGCAAAGTAGAAATAGTGATCCTTGGCCTTTTGAATGGTGCTGTGGGAAATATTGTTTTGTCGGCTAATGGCATAAAGCTGTTCTATCGGATACCAGGTATCGTGGGTCGATATGTATGTATGAATTATATCTTTGTGAAAAATATAATTTGATATCGTATTATGCCCCGGTATGTAAAAATCCTCTAAAAAATCTCCTATTTTAACATGATTGGAAAGCGTGTTAAGGCTTGATTTTAGATCATTCTGATACCAATAATCAAGATCGAACCATTGTTCATCATGTAATAATTCTGATAGCAGATCTGGATCATTTGAAAATTTGCTTATAGACGTAATAAATTCATTTTGGGAGCCAATTTTGTACATATAGCGAATAGATGCTCGAAAGTCCAAACTAGGTTCAATTAAAAATAATTTTTCAATATTAAGAATTTCATAATTTAATTGAAGCAGCGCACTTGTACCGAAACTGTGTCCAACACCGATAAGAGGTACGGATAAAAGCTTATATTTATGCAAAAAATAGTAAAGGTCTTCTATTGCAGCCTTCATAGATATTTGCCCACCGGATTTCCCGTGGGTTCTCGGATTGTACTGAACAACTGAATAGCCCATGTCGGTAAATTTTTTGACGGGCATCATGAAAACTCTAGTGTTACCACCTATCCAGGGCCATACGATTATACATTTTTTTTCAAAATCTGATCTATCTACGATGATATCAAGTTTTGTATTATCTTTAACTTTAAACATTGTTGGTATTGTTTTGATTCCCCTATTATTTTTTTAGCCTCTCCAATTCCCATATTTACTGTTTAGTGTCAACAACTATTAGACGTAACTGTTTGATTTTATGGTATTATGCATAATTTTGGGTGCAAATTGTATATTTTTATGTGCAGTTTTTTATACTGGCCAGGGCAGCTCTCACCAGATCCCGACCAGGTCCGGGAATGAAATACTATCAAATGGGTGTTGACGATCTAAGGTGAGGATCCACTTCACGGATTTTCATCTTAGGTGATCAAGCCTTTTTAAAAGCTTAAAAGATTTATGATGAAAAAAGACTCTTAAATAATCCGTTTTACGGATTTAAATAAGTCTTTTTGCCTGATCGGTTACCACCTCCTTTAAACCCCTTAATTTATTGCTCCACTCTTTCCTGCAAAGAATAAAAAAACATTTTTTTTGAACTGCATAAAAAAATATTTCCTGCCCTTCATAATCAGGGTTTTTTTCTTTTCCGTCTCTCCCTGCACAATCTTACTGCAAGTGGGTTCAGGAGGTTAAGTTTTTTTAAACTAAGAAAGGGCTTTTTGAGGGATTATCCCTCTGGGAGCAAGGTTTTAAAAACCTTAACTAACAGGAATCAACAACTAAAAAGGAGTGTGGCAGATGGAAGCAATCAAAGAATTGACAAACCAACAACTTATCGAAAGAGCACCTTCAATCGGAGCTATTAAACCTTACTGCGAAGTATCAGAAAGGTATTCTTTTGTTCCTACAACCAAAGCAATTAATATCTTGCGTGATTCTGGTTGGGTTCCCGTTATGGCAGGACAAACAGGGGTAAGAATTCAGGAAAAGAAAGGATTCCAAAAACATTTAGTAAGATTCACACGCCCGGACCTGATTGTAAATGGTCACAGAATGGATCTTTTACTTTACAACTCACATGATCGTGGGTGCGCTTTTCAATTGATTGGTGGTGTTTTTCGCTTTGTTTGTGCAAATGGAATGATTGTTGGTGATCGTATAGCCGAATACAGTCATAAACACATTGGTTTTAGTCCTGAAATACTGGCCGATTACTCTTTACGAGTAGGTCAGCATATTGAACAAACAGCCGGTGTTATTGAAGATTGGCAAACAATTAATATGACAGAAATTGAAAAAGGAATCTTTGCTAAAGCTGCCCACCAATTGATTTATGATGAACCAGAAAAAGCCCCTATTGAATCGCAACAATTATTAAGTATCCGCAGAACTGAAGACAGAAATAAAAACGATTTATGGACAACTTTTAACACTGTCCAGGAGAACATAATAAAAGGCGGGTTATATGGCCGTAGTGAAAAAGGCCGAAGAATTAAAACAAGGGGCGTTAAATCAATCGACAGAGATAAAAAGCTCAATAAAGCCCTTTGGATTCTTACAGAAGAAATGAAAAATCAAAAACAATAATAAACACCCTGCCCTTGCCGGAATTTACCGGTAAGGGCTTGCAGAATACAATTAACTTTTAGGAGAGAAATCATGGCAATCTTAAACAAAGTACAGTTAATCGGAAATCTCGGAAATGACCCAGAACTTAAAGGGAAAAAAGATAATGAGGTTATTAGTTTTTCTGTAGCAACAAAGGATACACATAATCCTGATGCTGCCCCGGAATGGCACAAAATCGTCGCATTTAAAAAACAAGCTGTCACTATTGCAGAGCACATGAAAAAAGGCAGTGCTATTTATCTGGAAGGCCGTCTTAAAACAAAAAAATATGAAAAAGATGGTCACACATTCTATTTAACTGAAATTATGCTTAATCATTTTCAGTTTATTTAATCAAACATATTATGTCCTTTCTTGGTCTCCCTGGAGAGGACACAATAAAAAAAGGATAAAACTATGGATGAATTTATTAAACAATTATCAAGCCCTGATATGCTTGAAACTTATTCAATAATTTGGATTAGTTTAAAAGAAGTTGTTGGTTTTTTTTTAATACAGAGTTACCCGGGCCAGTTACTCGTAGTGTTTTTTTTAATCGCCTATTAAAAGAAAGGCCGGACAAAACAAATTATTACTCAGATAATTTGTTTAAAAATTGCGATTACGGTGGTTATAGATGTTAAAATGCACCCTGCCCTATTTTTAATAGAACCGGAAATTTTTTCTCTTATATTATACATATATATTAATTATTATAATATTATGTATATATTGTTATAATATATGTGTAAATACATTCGTATATATATTAATTAAAAAAAAACATTGACATTATAATAACTTGGGTTGTATTAATTAACAAATTCAAAAGGAGATCATTGTATATGAAAATTATTACAATCGGTAACAATAAAGGTGGAACCGGTAAAACCACTATTACCACACATATTGGCGTAGCTTTGTCTAAATTAAATCATCGGGTTTTAGTTATTGATAATGATTCTCAGTGTAATGCAACAAGCCTATTATTGTCCGGCGTAAATTTTAAATATAGCATGTACGACTTTTTGACAGATCCTGTTGGTTCTGACAAAGAATACGAGGTTAGCACCCCATTTCCTAATCTCTATTGTCTCCCTAATGTGGTTGACACGAGCGGATTAAGTTTAGAATTTACAAAAACCTATCCCAACTCACTTTTTATAATGAAACTTGCTTTAGAAAAAATTCAAGAAAAATACGACTATATTTTAATAGATTGCCCCCCTACCCTTGATATACCTATGAGTATGGCATTATGCGCAAGTAATGCTGTTATAATTCCTGTTGAAGTTGGATCACTACACAGTATTGATGGACTTGATAAATGTCTCGATTTAATAGAAGCAATGCAAGAACTCAATCCGCAATTAACTTTTTTAAAACTTGTGATGAATCGAGCAGATAAACGAACATCAATATCAAAAATTATGATCGACGAAATTAAAAGAAATTATAAAGGTGAGTATTTCGAAACAATAATTTCTGTTTGCACAGCCCTCCAACAAGCTGAATATTTAAGAAAAACTCTATATGAGTATAGTCAAACACACGTATCTTTAAAACTCTATAAACAACTTGCAAAAGAGGTTATAACTCTACTTCCATCAAAGGGAGAATAAATAATGGCAGGGAAAAGTTTTGCAGACAAAGTAAGGGAGGTCGCTAAATCTCGCAAACCAGACAATATTATAAGTAGAATTGCGAAAATTAAACAAAATTCACATATTTTATTAGACAACCAAGATATTTTAGACTCTCTAAAAGATGACACCTTAACACCTGAACACCTGGACACCCTAACAAGTAAACACTTTGACAAGATAACAAATAGGCACTTGCTTAAACAAGTGCCTAAGCAAGTGTCTGAACAAGTGCTTGAACACCATAACACCATAACACTTAAACAAGATAACACCTTAACACCTAAACACATAGACAATATAACAATTCAACAAGATAACACCTTAACACCTGAACACCCTAACACTTTAATAAATAGACAATTGCCGCCATTTAATATAAATTTTAAACCAAAAGATTTAATGCCAAACCAATTTCGAATTTTATATGAAATATATTTTCAAAGGCCATTTAAAGTCAAGGGCCCAGATAGAATAGGTGGGTTAGATGACTATTTAATACCCTACGGTACTGTGCGTTATATTCTAAAAAGTCTTGAGAAGAAGGGTTATATTTTTACACCCTTTAGTGTTAATAGCGGGGTGTTGAAAGGGACATCTTGTCAAGTTAACGAATCTAAATGTATGCCTATATTTGGTAGTTCTCCAATAATAAATAGTGAGCAAGTAAAACAGTCTCTTTTTGAACACCTTAACACCATAACACGTAAACACCTAAACACCTGGACAAGTGAACAACTTAATACCTTAACACCTGAGCATATTAACACCATAACACCTAAACACCAAAATAATCCTAATAATAAGTTAGTTAGTACGTATTTAAATAAACTAACTAACTACTTGGAGCATTCGAATTTTTGGAACACCCAAGGATTAAATATAAAAAAATGTGAGGAGTGGATAAGTGAATTTGACTTTTTGAAAAATAATCCCGAGTTATTAATAACGCAACTTATGTTTGCAGAAAAAACAGACTCTGTTTTAAATCCCAAAAGCAAAACTCCCGTTTATGTTTTTTATGGTTGTTTGAAAAAAGGTGGACTAACTCGACCTAAAGATTTTGAATTTCCAGAAGAAAGAGCCATACGAATCAAACAAGAAGATCTTGAACTAAAAAGAAAAATATTAGCAGATCAGGCGGCTATAAGAGAAAAGGAAAGGATTTTAGCGGATGAACAAGCTTTTAGTGAATTTTTAAATAATAAGGAGAATATTAATTCTTTAATTATTGAGATAGAAAAAAGGTTTGTGACTCCAAAAACCAAAAATTCAATAAAGCTTTATCAAAAAAATGGTCAAATAGATTCAAAATTAGAAAATGCTTTAAGAACAGAGTTTAACCGCACTGATGAATAGGCGTTTTTATAATCATATTAAAAATATTTAGTCTTTTATTGTAAGTATAAAAAATAAGGTATTGATATGGGATTATCAAAAGAACTTAAATTACCGGGTGCTAAGAGAAAATTACAAGGGATTTTAAGCAGCCACTTAGAACAAATAAGTCAATGGCTTATTGAAGGATACACTAAAAAACAAGTTTTTGAGTTTCTTAAAAATGAAAATATAATTGATTGTAGTTATAATCATTTCAATACAACAATCAATAAATTAACGATGTTAACAAAAAAAGCTCCAGTAATTACGCTTAATCAACCACGATCGAGCAGCGTACCCCCTAAAAAAGGGTTTGAACTGGTTAGATTAAGTGAAGATGATTTTAAATAATTCAATCCACATATTCTTACAACCCCAATCAAATATTGGAAAAGGGTATATATCTCTTTTGTTAAAACAATATTTATCTGAAAAGAATGATATTGGTTATTTTTTAATTAAGAAGAAAAACATTGCTTTGTGGGACGATCTTTTTAATGAAATTGTTAAGCAGAAAAAAACGGTTTTTATAATAAGCGTGAGTTCTATCTGTTTTGTTGAATTTTCAAAATACTTAAGAGAGACGAAAATTTTCAATTCTATTAAAGCCTTAGAAATAGATGTCTTTAATCATTATATTTTTACACCTGGTCGAAACGGGGAGGGTGTTCAAGAAATATTTAATTTCATCGCGAGCACTATTAAAAAAAGATCAGGGAAAAACATTATATGGGAAAACAATAATCTTGGGACCACACTTAAAAATTACACAAAAGGGCAGTGTTCTATGTTAAAAGATTTCCCCGGATTTAAAGAAATTAAAAATGACATATTTACAACAATTTATTTACCGGCAGAAACTTTATGTTTTCAAAAAGACTTATCCTTTCATATTCGTTCCGGTAAAACATTTAATCAGGCAATTTATCATTCTCCTAATAATTTAATTTTCAGACAAAGACTTTATCAAATTAAAAAACGTACATTTAAGGCGATGGAAAATGGAAGTATTTGAATTAGAAAAACAGGTGATTCAAATTTTAGAAAAAAAGTATAATCATACTATTGATAAAGATGATCCTTTAATGCTTACTATAACCGCACAAACATTAGTTACAGAGCATCTACTTGAATTACATAAAGAAAATTTAAAAGTTCAGTTCGAAGAATTTAAAGAAGATTTATCTACTATTCTGGAATCATCGAAAGTTGATTCAGATGAAAGTAAAAAAGTAATAAAAGAGTATGTAAGAAAAATATTTCTTACTCTTTCTGATAGCTATAAAGGCCAATTAGACCCGGAGTTTCTAAAAGCAGGGCAGGAGTATCAAAAAGCTCAAAAATGGTATAGAGCAACAAAATTTTGGGGAATAGGCTGTTTTATAGCATGTTTAGTCGTTGTTGTTCTTAATATTATTATATCTGTATAATTAAGGATGCTGCCGGTATTATCCATACACGCAATTTTTCCATAAATTAAATGCTTTGTTTTTAAAGCGTTAAACCTTGGGGGCCCGGGGGGTGAAACCCCCTATATTTTCACGGCAAATAATTAAAAAAATCTAAAATATCCTTAAATAAACTAAAATAATTATAAATATTATATAACACACTGAATTCTTCTAAAATATTATAAAATTCCTGATAATCCATTAAAAACACACAGGAATAATATATCTGTTTTCCATACACTTATTTTACAGTGGGGTAGGGGGCTTACCCCCTCAACAAACGGGCATATTCTATTAAAAATAAGCGGTTTTTTTAAAAAACATATTGTGTTTCTGCCAGAAAATCTATATTGTTGTAATACGATATTACAGGGTATGCGGCGGTAATACCGCCGCCAATCTGACAAGCAGATTTAAACTTATTCGCTGAAGCTCAACGACCCTGCCCGGTATAAAAAAACCGGGAAAAAAAGGAAAAAAAAATGATAGAACCAGAACCAAAAAAACGATCAGAAAAAAGAATAAGAACGAAAACAATACCAGTTCGGGTTTCACCCGAAGAAAAAGAGATCATAACCAAGAACGGAAAAAAATGTTCAAAAACACCAAGCACATTTTTAAGAGAGCTCGGCCTTGAAAAAAAGATCAAAACGACATTTGACAGCCAGGTAGTTTTAGAGCTTGGAAAGCTTAGATCGGAAGTAGGGCGGTTGGGTGGTTTGGTAAAAGCCTGGTTGTCACCAAAGCAAAACGATATAGGCACAACACCAGAATCAAAAGAATACCTTACTAACAACAAACCGGAATTAAAAGAGTTGCTCAGAGAACTTAATTTCATTGCGTCAAAAATAGAGGATAAGGTTAAAGAAATATGATTGCCGAAGTTTTAACACGCAAAAAATCCAGACCCTTCAAAGGATTGGCAGATTATCTTAATGGTAAGCCTGGCCGTGTTGAAACCAACTTCTTTATAAACTGTTCTTTTGATGATCCAGAGTTAAACTTGAAAGAAATCAAAGCCCTTCAAACGGTTGCCAGATCCGAAGCCGATAAAACATATCATTTTGTTATAAGTCTTCGAGAAGGCGAAAAGCTTAATAATGATGAAATCAGAAGAGTGGTCAATATGCACCTGAAGGCCCTTGGTTTTGAAAATCACCAGGCCCTTGTGACAGCCCATAACGACACAGCCAATTTTCATATTCATGTTGGTGTTAATAAAGTATGCCCGGAAACCGAACGTACAATTTCACCATATAAAGATTTTGAAAAACTGGACAAAACCTGCGGCAAACTTGAAAAAATATTCGGGCTGCAGCAGGACAACAGAATAGGGCAGAGGACCAACAAAACCAAACGCCTCTATGACGGCCGGCAGTCATTCCAGGAATGGGTTTCTGATCTTTCTCCTGAAATTATGAACCAGGTTGAAAAAGCAAGGTCCTGGTCAGATCTGCATACAGCGCTTGCAAAATATAATCTTTGCATCCGGCAGCGGGGGGCAGGGTTTGTGATTTCCGACCGGGATAATAAATTGTTCATGAAGGCTTCAGCCGTTGATCGAAAGCTTTCTAAAAAATCATTAGAAGATTTATTGGGCAGCTATGAAAAAACAGAGCTTAGAAAATTACCAAAGCCTGACCTGGTTTATGAAGGCATCCCTAAAGGAGTTGAAAAACAAAACCTGATTTTTACAGAATTTAAGGATTCTGAAGCAACAAAAAAACAAACAAGGAATGAAAAACTAAATATTCTTTATGATCAGCACGGCAAGAAAATCCTTCTGTTAAAAGACTGGTATACAGATTGTAAGCAGGATTTACAAAAAGATTGGTTTATGGCAAAGCGTGAAAGAAACATGGTGCTGAATCGACACCGTCAAACCATGAAAGAAAAATTAGATCAATACTATAGGGAGCTGCAAACACAAAAATCAGAGATTATCCGTAAAACTTCACCTGTTGGCTGGAAGACATTTGTTTTAAATGAAGCCCAGAAGGGTAGGGGGGATGCGCTATATATATTAAGGAACAAACCCAAAAAACTTGTTTCTTCTGAAAAGAGTTTTTCAATTATAAAACGTTCAAAAATTATTGCCCCGGGTTTTAATAAGGTAAGCGGACATGGTGAATTAATTTATACGTTTGGGAAGGTCCAATTACGCGATGCCGGTAATAAATTAAACTTTTTTGGGGATTTTAGTGATGAAAAGGGTTTGGTTGAAGCATTAAAACTCGTATCTACAAATTACGATAAATCATTAGTTATTAATGGTTCCCATTTAATTAAACGGAATATCTCAGACGTTATCCATCGAAATAAAATTGACCTTGAATTTATGAATTTTAAGGTCAACCAGGGCAGGGGAGCAGAGAAGCAAGACAGAGGAAGATAAAGAGGAAAATTATGGATAAAAATTTATTATGGGAAGGAAGGCCGTCTTTTTGGGTCGCCACCGGGACTTTTTATAAACTATTTAAAACAATTATTGTCTGCGCTATTGTTTTGTATCTTACGAAATATTTACCAGCATGGAACATCCCTGTTCCGAAGATAATCCCTGTGCCTGAGTCCATCGCACAGTTTGGCGGGATAGTCTTTTATATTTTGGTGTACTTTGTTTGTCTGTTCGTGATCAGGCTAAAAGGCTTTATTAAACTTTTGCTTGAGATTTTTTGTATGGATATCAATCTGACAGACGAGCGGTTAAGTTTTAGGTCCGGGATTTTTAATAAATTTAAAAAAAAGATAGAGCTATACAAAATAAAAGACCTGTCTTTGTATGAACCTCTTTTTTATAGAATCATGGGCATCCAAAATATTAATATTGTTGCGGCAGATCACACGATCAGGTTCCCAAGGCTTCAAGGGGTGCCCAAAAAAGCGGATTTATATGAATTATTGAGCCATCACGTAGAGCTGGCAAGAGAAAAGAAGGGTGTCAAAGACATTGATTATTTTAACAAATAAAAAGGAAGAAGCTTATGGTTATTGATAAAATAATTTCAGGTGGTCAAACCGGGGCAGATATCGCCGGGATTGACGCTGCTATCTCCTGCGGTGTTCCCTACGGCGGCTGGCTACCAAAAGGCAGAAAATCAGAAAACGGGACCGTACCAGAAACATACACTGATTTTTTGGAGATGGAAAAGGGAGGGTATCCCAAAAGAACCGAACAAAATGTCATTGACTCAGATGGTACGGTTATATTCACCTACGGCAAGCTTGCCGGCGGTTCTTCGCTGACTAAAAAATTTGCTGTAAAAAATAATAAGCCCTGGCTGCATATTGACTTAGATTCAGAAAATCATCCGGTAGCAAAAATTAAATTTTGGGTTACCGATTACGACATTAAAATCTTGAATGTTGCCGGGAAAAGCGCAAGCAAGGCACCAACAATTTATAACCAAGTCAAAGCAATCATTACGAAACTCTTACAATAGGAGCAATAATGCAGAGAGAAGAAGCTAAAGAACAGTCTGAATCTTTTTCTTTATTTGAAATGGATGGCCATTTTATACCGGCCAGCAAATCAGTTGAAGGAAATCAGGAGTTTTATTCAACATTAAGAGGCCAAGAAAAATTTATAACGGAAGCCGGCAGTTTAAACCTGCATTTGGATTTTATCAGGGCCTTCAAAGACAAAAAAAAAGCATTAGATGCTGCCCAAAAAAAATGGGGTTCTGCAATAGATATTCAGCACGTTAAAGTAAAAGAAAAAAATACTCTTATAATTAATCAAGATGGTGTCGCAGCCATCAAAAAATCGTATTTATCAGAACAGGATAATTCTATCGTTCAAGAAGACATCAATATTTTAAAAAACGGCTCGCTCAAAGACGTTGAACCGGCTTATGCCAAAGCAGCTATTGAAGGGTTAATAAAAGAAGGTAAGTATTCTCATGAAGAATATAAAGAATTCATTAAAAGCATGAACCCAGAATATGTCCTGGACAAAGAAACCGGCTGGACGGTTGGACATGAAGCGGCAACTTTTGGCTGGTTTTCAAAAGATTTTAATGATTGGGATCTTCGCACAAATACCGGTTGGACTGTTGCCCATGAAGCGGCAAAAAACAATAATTTGCCAGAAAATTTTAAAAATTGGGATATGATTGATTTTTTTGGTGATTCGATTAAAAAAGTATCCTTAAATAGAGAGTTTTGGACCGGCTCAAACTATGATTTACAAACGCGAGTTAAAAAATTACCGGATGTAGTAACGATAGATCTAATAAATAGCCGTCGGAAACCAAAAGAAGTATTACCGGAAAAAGAATTTAATCTTGTCGGTAAATCTCAGATCAATAAAGACATGATGAATTCGACTGATTGGTTAAAAGCAAAGGCTGGTGATATAACCGCAGCTAAACGAGTTGTTGAATCTTTATGGTCTGAGAAAAAGACAGAACAGTTAAAAGAGCTTATCGGCGATGCAAAAGATAAAGTCCTTGTCACAATGCCGAGTACATCAGGTTTTAATGTCTTGCCAAAAGTTATGGCTCAAAAACTTGAGAAGGAATTTGACGGGAAGCTTCAAGTTATCCAAGGGGATGAATTTTTTAACCTTAGACACAACATGGAGGTAAAAAATGTTTCTCGCTTTGATCGGGTTTTTTTTGAACGGAAATATAAATCAGAAAAGCCATTCGATAAAAACCTGGAAGGGGTTCTAAGCCCAAAACCGCTGAATTTCCTTTATTCTATATAAACAGATGGTTACAGCTTCGTTACTGATTATTGTCAGCCTGCTACCTTTTAATTTAATACCACATCAATCCCCCCAAAG
>Ga0180009_10000780_pt1 | contig 41349 bp, 36 predicted proteins | sample OS_PC_MetaG_FD_123537 | JGI IMG/M metagenome (GOLD analysis project Ga0180009, IMG submission 123537) | Groundwater microbial communities from the Aspo Hard Rock Laboratory (HRL) deep subsurface site, Sweden - OS_PC_MetaG | ecosystem: Environmental > Aquatic > Deep subsurface > Groundwater...
CGAACGGTTTATCTGGTCGCCGATCACGGATTTCATAGATGAATTGCGTACAAGCCTGCGCGCGACGACCGGCATTGTCCATAATGACGCGCCCGTCGAACTGACCGCCTTGCGCACGCTCGGTTCGGCGGTCAGGATCGAACGCGAACCGCAAAGCTTCATCATCGACCTTTCGGTACGAACGAATTCTGCAGAGAAATCCGCGCGCATCACCAATGCCATTGCCGAAGAGTATCTCACGTCGCGGTTTTCGGCACGTTCGGCGGCGACAGAGCGCGCATCCGCGACCATCACCGGCCGGCTCGCCGAATTGCGCAATCAGGTCGAGGAGGCCGACGACAAGGTCGAGAGCTACAAGCGCGCCAAAGGTATCATCGGCGCCGGCGGCCAGCTCGTGAACGAGCAGCAGCTCGCCGAGGTCAACACCCAGCTTGGCAATGCCCGCGACGAAGTCGGGCGCGCCTCGGCCCGCGTCGAGCAGATCCGCGCACTGCGCGAGTCGAAGTCCTCGCCAGAGGCCATCCCGGAAGCGATCAATTCGCAGACCATCACGCAGCTGCGCGCATTGCACGCCGCCATTCAGCAACGCTACGCGGCCGTGACGGTGGCGATGCTGCCGGCGCACCCGGAGGTCAAACAGGTTCGCCAGAGGCTCGACGCGACCGAAAGAATGATCGCCCAGGAAATCGACCGCATCGCAGCCACCGCCCAGCTCGATCTGAAGCGTGCCCGCGATACGGAACGGGCCATCGAACGCCGCCTCGGCGAATTGAAGCAGCTGGCGCAATCGACCAACGAGAATATCGTTCATCTGCGCGAACTCGAGCGTGAAGCGGAAGCGCGCCGCAGCGTTTACACCAACCTGTTGCTGCGCTCGCGCGAACTCGACGAACAAAAGCGCGTCGATCCTTCGCTGGCCATCGTGCTTTCCCCGGCCGTGCCGCCTCAGAGGCCGGCGGGGCCGCCAATGAGCTGGATCCTGGCGGCTTCCCTGTTGGCCGGGCTGGGACTTGGCGTCGGTCATGCCTTGTCGAGCGACTACCGCGACCGCAGATTGCGCACCGCTGCGCAGTCGCAGGATATTCTCGGCTACCGCACCACCATCGTTCCAGCGTTTGCAGGCTCCTCCCGCAAGAGACGGCACCGCGGAAAAGACACCCTCGGCGCGCTGCCGCGCTTTGGCACCAGCGAGGACGATCTCCCCGCTTCGCTCGCGCTCAAGGGGTTGGCGTCCGAGATTCTGACCTCGACCGGCAAGTCTTCGACGATGGTTCTCGTCACCGCGCTCAACGCGGGTCGGGAGAAGTCCACCATCGCGCTGAATTTCGCTCTCGCGGCAGCCGATCTCGGCGAGCGAGTGCTTCTCATCGATGGCGATTGCGAAGCGCGCACTCTCACCGTTACGCTCGGCGAAGCGGGAAAGCCGGGGCTGGAGAACCTGCTCGACGAAACCAAGGCGCATGGCGGCTCGGTCAATACGCTGGCCGGTCTTGGCATCGACTTTCTGACCAACGGCCAGCGATCGGCGAAGGCTAGTGCCAGCCGGGCCAACAAGCTCGAAAAAGCGGTTGACGCGGTCTTGCCAGCTTACGATACGATCGTAGTCGATGGCGGTGTGCTGCCTCATGGCAGGTTGCTGCCGATGCTCGTCGGCATGGCCAATGAAGTCATACTGGTCTCGTCTGCCGGCGTTTCAGAGAAGGCCCCGCTCATCGAGGCCGTCAGGCTCCTGGAGCAGGCCGGCGTGGTACGTCTGCGCCCGGTTCTCATCGATGCCGGATGAGGCGCGGCAACCGGTTTCCGGAACACAGCCGGCCAGCGCGTCCATGCAACCCGAGTTGACGCTGTCACCGACAAGCAGGAACCCAACGGATGCTGCTCGCTCTTTCTGGATTGGCGATCCTGACCTGGTTCGCCGTCGTCTACTGGATGATCCGTCCGGTTCGCGTGGTTCCGGTTGCGCAAGCTGAATTCTGGGTTCCCGCGCTGCTGCTGGCGACGTTCTTTCATCTGCCGTCGGCGTTCGCGGTTATCCGCAAGAGTGGAACCGCGCTGATCGAGCAAGGGCTGTCCTCCTCGAACATCCTGACGATTGCCGTCGTCGCGGTCAGCGCGGTCTTCCTCTTGTGGACCCTGATTCGCTATGACCGCCTGCTGGAACTGTTGGGCGACCGCATCCTGTTTCCGTTCCTCCTGACGATTGCCATCGCCATCTGCAGTACGCTGTGGGCGATCTTCCCGCTCTATACCTTCTATCGGGCCGTCGAACTCGGCGTCATGTTCATCCTTGTCGTCCTGGCGCTCGACCGGCGCGATTTCGCCAAGGCCTTCATCAACCTTCATGTGCTCCTACTGGGAGTGTGGCTGGTCATTTCCGCACCTGAAATTGCCTCGTCCCTGTCGAATGGGGTGGTTTTTTCGAGCGCCAAGCAGAACCTGATCCCGCTGATGTCGCTGTCGCTGCTCTGGTTCGTGATGGTATTTCCGCGCGCGAGCCGGTACCGGCTTGCGGTCGGGCTGCTCGCGGTCACGGCATTCATTGCGGCGGGCTCGGCGGCGACGGTGGCGACGATTCCGCTCTTTGCCCTGGGCTTCATGATCGCGGCCAACTCCATCTGGGTGCGCGGTGCCGGGGTTCTTTTGACGCTTGGCTATTTCGCGGTCTTCATATTCCTGCTGGTCGGCCTGTCGCAGTTTCCCGATCTGGTCGACATCATCGCTTCCGCCCTGCAGAAGCCGCCAGCCGAACTGCTCAACGCGACGGGCCGCAACGAACTCTGGCCGCTGTTCATCGAGGCCAGCCACAACCGCAGTTTCGGCGCCGGTTTCGCCAGCGAGCGTTTCCTCCAGCTGCTGGTCGACTTTACGGCCGTTCAGGAACGCCTTGGTCAAAAGGAGATCTTCTTCAACTCCGCCCACAATATGCTGATCGGCTCCTGGCTCGCCACGGGTTGGCTCGGCCTGGCGACGATCGCGATCTGCCTGGCTTCGGCATTCCGCGAAGCGCTGCGCCTCGATATTCCAGGTCGGCAATTCATTATCCCGTTGCTCCTTGCGCTCATTGCGAACGGCATGACGGTGCAAGGCATCTTCGGGGAGTTCAACTTGCACACGGTGACGTGGGCCGCGCTCCTGGTCATGATCCGGGTTGAACTGCGGGCACGATCGGTTATGCAATCGGCGCCGGCCAGTCCGGGGTTAAGCGCGCCGACCGGCGGTCTTCGGCGGGGGCAATACTCTTGAGCACGATCCGGACACTTCCGCGGCAAGCCGGCGTCGCTCGACAACACCCGGTGAACATTCTCACCTATCACCACTTCGCATCCGCCGATGCGGCCGGAACCCGTCAGCTCGGCATCACGACCCACCCTGGCAGGTTTGCTGCGCAACTCGACTATCTCGCCGCGACCTATAACGTCATCCCGCTCGATCGACTGATCTCGGGCGAACTCCCCGCGCGTCCCCTCCTGATCACGATCGACGACGCCTACCGTTCGGTGTTTGAGATCGCCGCCCCGATGTTGGCGCAACGGCGCCTGCCCGCGGTGCTGTTCGTCAACCCGCGCCCGGTGAGCGAAGCCTTCGTTCCGGTTGACCACGTCATCTGCCTGCTCGGCGGGCCGCGAGCCGAAGGCGTCGTTCGCGATGCAATCGGCGAGGTCGCCGGACGCGACGCAGCGACCGCAGCAGCGGCTAACCCCAACGCCCTCGGCCCCGGACTGCGCGAAGCGGTCAAGCAGCGACTGATTGCGAAGCTTGGGACGACGGAGACGGCTCTGCATCGCGATCTGGAGCTGTTCCTGACGTCCGACCAAATTCGCCAGCTGCCCGGTCTCGGCGTCGAAGTCGCCAACCACACGACGAGCCACACGCTGTGCCGGACGCTATCAGCCGGTGAACGCCATGACGAAATCGCGGGTGCGAAAGACGCGATCGAAGCATTGACCGGCCGTCCCGTCCGCGCGTTCGCTTTTCCCTGGGGTCAATCGGGCGATGCGACCCCCGCAGTGCTCGACGTGGTGCGCGCAAGCGGCCACCAGGCAACCTTCCTGATGCACGGCCTCGACAACGCAAAACGCCCGGCTCCCGATATCTGGTATCGCAGTCTCGTCACCAGCGAAACGCCCGCGGGCCTTCAAATCGCGTTGCGGCTCAAGCCACGCCTGCGGCGGGCCTGGAGGGGGCTGCCTGCTCTGCCGACAGCACCGACCGGATAGACTTCATCGCCCGGTCTGCGAACGCTTGCGGGCCGTAATAGGCCGCGATGTGATCGAGTTCGGCTGCATCGGAGAGCGGCGGGGGCGCCGTCCAGTATCGAGCAAGCGTCTCGGCAAAGCCGGTGACATCAGCGGGATCGAAGATTTCGCCAGCAGCACCGGCAGCCAGAAGATCCTGCGAGCCGCCGTTGTAGCAGGAGAAGAGCTGCGGGATTCCTGTCACGGCGGCTTCGAGGACAGCAAGCGACCAGTTGTCGGACAGTGTCGGCAGGACAAAGACATCGGCGGCCGCGAAGAGTTCTGGGATGCGGTGCGGCGGCACGAAGCCGAGTTGAACGATTCTGAGGCCGGGCGTCTCACTGGCTACGGCTGCGAGCATCGCGCTTTCCTTGCCGACGCCGGCGACAAGAAGCGTTGCCGGACCGAAGGCAGAGTTGCCTGCGAGCTTGAAGGCGTCTGCCATCTGGCGAACGCCCTTGCGTTGGCTGACGGCGCCGACAAACAGGAAGGTCGTGCCGGAAACACCATACTTTTCCCGCAACTGGGCGCGGTTCGGGCGGTGGCCCGCGACAGCGGACTGGAATGCCCGGGTATCAATCCCCGTCATTCCTTCTTCGACCGGCTGGTTGCCGCGTCCATAGTCGAGCAGCAGTTCGCTCGAAAGCTGGCCGTTGGTCCAGTAGCCGTGCGCACCCGTCGTGATCATGGTGCGCTGTTTCCTGCGCAGCCAGCTGAGTCCCGCTTCGGTATGGCGGGTGCCCTCGGACCACAGGATGAAACGCGCGCCGCCGATCTTGGCGTAGCCCAGCGCCAGCATCGAGGTCGGCCCGAATGCGGGTCCGATCGCGACGTCCGGCCGGAAGCGCCGCAGGCAGGCAGGCAGTCCAATGCCGATCTGGGCGTAGGTCGTCGCGTTGGCGGTGCCAAGCAGGCGATTGCGCCGCCGGTAGGGGATGGTGTAGCTGCGCACGATCTCATGGGGATAGTCGAGGTCGTCCGGCGTGAACTCCCAGTTCCTGTCGGGCTCGGTCCAGGAATTGAAAAAGACTTTGAGATTGCAAAGCCTCGCCAGCGCCGCGTAGCACGGGTTGCGGTAGGGCGTCGGAATGTTCGTCACCAGGGCGACGCGCGGAGCATCATCGCCGGCAGGATTGCGCTCGGCGCGCGTTGAACTCTCTTCCATTCCGGCCGCCTGCAATCAAACCTCCGCGGGGACATAGGCCCCAGCCACAGTACGCAGATAGCTGGACGGGCCGCCCGCTACAATCGCAACTTCGAAGAAGCCTTAAGCCTGCTGGCGAAGATCAGCGGCGCACGGCGGCCGGGGGAGGCGCGCCAATGACCTTCGAACGGTCCATTCTCTCGAGCGGCAAGCCGCTGAGCCCGAGGCGCACGAGTTCGCGCGCGGCCAAACGGCGCAGATCGGCCGCCCTTGATGCCGCGGCCAGCCGGCCGGCATCGGCGGAATCGATGGGCTCGTGCAGATTTCCCCCAGTGGACTCGACTTCAGACGGCCGCACTTCCGGAAGCAGTCGCAAGGGTTCCGCGGCGGCAAACAAGTTCCCGATGACCCGGTTGCCGACCGGTCGCTCAGGGGCCGCAGACAGGATGTCGGCGAGCCGGGGGTAACGCGCCCGCCACACCGGGCTTGCGACCGGCATCGCCGCCAGGTGAGCGCGAAGCTCGCCTGCCGGGTCGCCGATCGCCTCGTGCGCCCAGGTCATCCCGCGCCCGTCGATATGCACCGCCGGTTCGGAAGCAACGAAGATATTGCGTTCGACCAGGTTGTCGCGGCCGCCCCCGATGAACACGCCCTGGTCGACCCGTAGGATGACATTCTCGGCAACCGTAATGCCGCTGGTGAAATCATCGAGATAGATCCCCTTCACGTCCCTCTCTTGGCTACCCGACTTGCCGCCGTCGATGTCGTGCAGGAAGTTATGCTTTATGATCGTGCCGCGCGCCGTCCAGTCGCGGAACATGTAGATGGCGCCGCAGTCCGAGCACTCTGCGGCAACGCGTGCGATCTCGTTTGTCTCGACGAGGTGATCGTTGCCGGAAATAATGATGGCTGCATGTGGAGCGTCGGCAAAGTAACTGCCGGTGACGCTCTGTCCGACGCCTGTGATAGCGACCGCCGGCCGGTAGCTGCGGCCAAGTCGGGAAAACCGTTCGAATGTCGTATCGATGACCGCGTTCCGGCCCGGGCTCAGAGTTGATCGCTCGCCGCCGCCAAGGCGCACGCCTTCTTCACCGACATCATTGAAGCGGCAGCGTTCCACGCGGCTGTCCGAAGTCTCCCCGAACTCCACTCCAAATCCGCCTGTCTCGCGGACCTCGCAATCCGCGAACACGATGCCGAGGCCGCCGTTGACGCGCACAGCCCCGCCGCGCGACCGCTCAAGCGTGATGCGCTCGAAGCGCACGTGACGCGCGTTCTCGACGAGTAGAAGGTTGCGTGCGAGGGAGGCTTCGACGGCGCCGCCTCCGGGCCTCGCCCACACGTGCACGGACCGGCGGTCGCGGCTGCGCACCCATTCCCCCGGCGCGTCGAGTTCGGAGGCGACGTGGTGCAAGGCGTAGCGGACGCTCGACTCCCGTGCTTCGCCTAGCGATGGTGCGAATGAAATTTCGCCGGTCTTCGCCGACAGCTCGGAGACGGGTCGCGTCTCGTAGCTGTACTCGTGCCGCAGATAGCCACCAAGCCAGGCATCAGGCGACCGAGTCCAAGCCTCGACCCGCTCGATATCGGGTGCCGGCACTCTCAGCGTTGCCGACGATCCGGGCAAGCGACTGGCGGAAGCGTAGCCGATGTTCGGCCAGCGCGCAGGCGACAGGGGTCCGAGCGCGTCGAACAGTTCGAAAGGCATAGGCTGAGACCGGGTTCCAAGAGTTCGCTCCACGCCAATGGTTGCCGCGGCGCCTGACACATCCGGCAATTCATAGCCGACGAGCCGAGACAGAGAACCTTCAGGAACGCCCATTCCACGCGCTTCGGCGAACCCCTCGACGTTGTCGGGCGAAGCCAGTGCAATCCCGCCGCTCAACGTCGCAGCACCGCCTTCCCCGCGAATAATAAGCGGCGCGTTTGCCGTCCCGCTGTCCTCCGGACCCAGCCGAACCGCTTCGGATATTCTGTGAATTCCGGACTGCAGCGTTATGACGATGCTCGCTTCGCCTGGGTGCTGGCGCCGCAGCCGCCGCGCCAGGCGGAGACCTTCACGCAGATCGGAGGCGACTGCCGTCGCACGGAGCGATGCCGGCTGCCCCTCCGGGCCGCGGGCCGGCTCGCTGGCGCGAACGTATATCGATTGAGCGGCATTTGCCGGGAGCGCGATCCCCGACGCCGCTACGGCACCGGCGAGGCATGCCAGCCAGCCGATCAGCCGCACCTGCGGCCACGCGTCAGCTGTGACAATCCGGACGAAATGCTTAACCATATATTAACGCTCCGCATCAAACCGAGCCCGACCGGATTATACCCGACTAAGCAAATCTAACCCCGCGTTCCAGTTCGATACATCGCGTACCGCGCCGAGCAGCGTTTCCCGAGGGAATGTTCGTGTCAAAACCCGCTTCCGTCCTGCGTTTCAAGAACCACCCCGAGCCCCGGCGCAGCCAAACCGGTGCGACACAGCGCGTTCCGATCCTCGGCGTTCCGGTCAGCACCGTTACCATCGAGCGGGCCATCTCGACGGTTGGCGAATGGATCGGGGAAGGCGAGAGCCGCTACATCTCGACCTGCGATGTGCACTGCATCATGCGCGCCCGCAGCGAGCCGAACCTGATGTCCGCATTCAACGCCGCCGACATGGTCGTTCCCGACGGCAAGCCCGTCGAGTGGACGGCGCGCGCGCGCACCGATCAGCCGATGACGCGGGTCTGCGGCCCCGACCTGATGCTGGAACTTTCCAAACGCAGCACCGAAACCGGCTGGCGGCACTTCTATTACGGCGGCGCACCCGGCGTCGCAGAAGATCTCGCCGAACGCATGAGCAAGAACTACCCCGGCCTGCAGGTCGCCGGGACGTGGTGCCCGCCGTTCCGCCCGATGAGCGAAGCCGAGCAGGACGAGGAAATCGCGCGCATCATCGACAGCGGCGCGCAAATCGTGTGGGTCGGCCTCGGCTGCCCGAAGCAGGACCTGTGGATGCACAAGCACGCCCACAAGATTCCCGGCGCGGTTTCCATCGGCGTTGGCGCAGCGTTCGACTTCCATACCGGCCGCATCGCACGCGCCCCGGTCTGGATGCAGAAGAATGGTCTCGAGTGGGCGCACCGACTGTCGTCGGAGCCGCGCCGGCTGTGGCGGCGATATCTGGTGATGGCGCCCCAGTTTCTCGTCCTCAGCGGACTGGAAACTCTCGACGGCAAGGCCCGCGCGCGCAACTTGCCGGCGGACGGGCAGTCTTGACCGGCGGTGAAGACCATCAAACCGACCACCAGCCTGCCGAATTAACCATAAGCTTTAGGCACGTTCTGAACTTGTCTAGCAGCACTTGGTTCGCTGTGCGAAAAACACATTGGTAATGTGGTGAGCGTGTTGCTGCGACTGGTTGGCTTACTCGACGGCGGGTAGCCACGTTCAAAACAATCCAAAGATTGGGATTGGCAGATCGATGGTTGGCTGACCGATTACCGGCGCCGTCCGCGTTGAATACTCCGGTTGCGCTTGTGTTGAACGTCAGTCCTGAAATCCAACCGAACGAATGGATAAATGAGCGACCTCGACAATCCACCGGAACGCAAAGACGAACTGCCAGCCGACATCGCGGCGAGAATCGAAATCGAACGCCGACGGATCGCATCGCGCCTTAACGGCAGGCCGCGGCGCGTGCTGCTCGTTGGCGGTTCCGGCTATATCGGTTGTCCGGTGACGAGCCATCTGCTCGCCCAAGGCTACGAAATCGTCAACCTCGATCGCCTCGTCTACGACAACGGCAGCGCCGCGCTCGGCTATTTCCCGCACCCCGCCTACCGGTTCGTCAAGGGCGACATGGGCGACCCGGCTGCCCTCAACGATGCGCTTGAGGGTGTGAGTGACGTCATCCTGCTCGCGGGGCTCGTCGGCGATCCCATCACGAAGAAATTTACCGAAGCTTCCGCCGCAATCAACGATGCGGCCTTGAAGCGCTGCATCGATGGCCTCGGCGGGCGCGGGCTCGAGCGCGTGATCTTCGTTTCAACCTGCTCCAATTACGGTTTGATCCCAGAAGATCGACGCGCCGACGAAAACTTCGAACTGTCGCCCTTGTCCCACTACGCGCGATCGAAAGTGGCAGCCGAACTCTACCTGCTCTCGAAACGCGCGGAGGTCGACTACACGGCTACAATTCTTCGCTTCGCCACGGCCTTCGGGCTGGCGCCGCGCATGCGCTTCGATCTGACCGTCAATGAATTCGCACGCGAACTCTGGCTCGACAACGAACTGCTCGTCTTCGACGCGCACACGTGGCGGCCCTATTGCCACGTCAAGGACTTTGCCCGGCTGATAGACCGTGTTCTGGGCTTTCCCGCAGAGGAGGTGGCCTTCGAAGTGTTCAACGCCGGCGGGGACCTGAACAATCACACCAAGCAATCAATCGTCGACCAGATCCTGCAGCGTCTTCCTGACCGGCGCGTCGCCTACAAGGCGGACAGTACGGACCCGCGCAACTACCGCGTCGATTTTTCGAAGGTCAGAACTCGATTGGCCTTCGAACCGCGTTATAGTGTCGGCGATGGTATCGACGAAATCCTCTGGGCGCTGGGACTGGGGCTGTTCTCCGACCGCGACGAGCGTCGCAATTTCTATGGAAACTACGACCTGCCGGGGCTCTGAACCATGTGCGCAACCGCAGCCTACCGTGCCAATCTGGCCAACCGACGGGCAATCATACTGGCCGGTGGCAAAGGCAGGAGGCTGCGGCCGTTCACGGCGTCCTTCCCGAAGCCGCTGGTGCCGCTCGGGGATAAGCCGATCCTCGAGATCATCCTTCGGCAGTTGGCCAATCAGGGGATGAAGCGCGTCAGCCTTGCCGTCGGACACCTCTCCGATCTCATCCGCGCCTATATCGCGCAAAACGAGTTCACACGGCGACACCTCGAAATCGACTTCTACGAGGAGGTAACCCCGACCGGCACGGCAGGCCCGCTCGCCAGCATCGAGGGGTTGACGGATTCCTTCCTCGTCATGAACGGCGACGTCCTGACCAATCTCGATTACCGCGATCTCTTTGCCACGCATGAGACAAGCGGCGCCGCCCTGACCATTGCCGGCCACAACAAGAAAGAACGCATCGAACTGGGGGTTTTGGAAGCAGACGAAAGCGGCCGGCTGCTCGACTATGTCGAAAAGCCGGTTCACGAATTCGAAGTGTCGATGGGCGTCTACGTCTATTCGCCGCGCGCGCTGTCCTACATCGAGCCGGGTGCCTACTTGGACTTGCCGGATCTGGTGAAAGCACTCCTCAATGCTGGCGAGAAGGTCCAGATCCATCGCAACGATGCGTTCTGGCTCGATATCGGCCGGCCGGACGACTACGCCAAGGCGCAAGACATCATGGAGAGCGATCCGGAGCTGTTCGGCCATCTCGATACCCAGCTGCAGCCCCCAACCTGAACGGTCCGATGGATTGGAAATACGCCCTCTCCGAGCCCGACCTCGGCGAACCTGAAATTGCCGCCGTCGTCGATTGCGTAACGTCAGGCTGGCTATCGATGGGTCCGCGGGCGCGTGCGTTCGAGGCGGCATTCGCAAAGATGCACGGCGTCAAGCACGCATTCGCCGTCGCCAACGGTACGGCCGCCCTGCACATCGCCCTGGCGGCCCTCGGCGTCGGCGCAAGACCCGGAGACGAGGTCATCCAGCCGTCGATGACCTTCGTGGCCGGTGCCAACATGACCCGCGTCGTCGGCGCCAAACCGGTCTTCGCCGACATCGTCTCCCTGATCGAGCCGACGATCGATCCGGCCGACCTGGAACGGCGCATCACCGCCAATACGCGCGCGATCATCGTCATGCACTACGGCGGCTATGCCTGCCGCATGGAACAAATCGCGGCGATCGCCGCCGCCCATTCCATCCCCGTCATCGAAGACGCCTGCCACGCGCCCGGACAGAACGTGCCCGAACTCGGCGGGCGGTTTCTCGGCAGCATCGGCGACATTGGCTGCTTCTCGTTCTTCTCCAACAAGAACATGACCTGCGGCGAAGGTGGCATGGTCGTTACCGATGACGATGGGCTCGCGGAAATGATCAAGGCATTGCGCTCGCACGGCATGACGACCCTGTCCTGGGACCGCCATCAGGGGCGGGCCACCACCTACGATGTCACCGTCAGCGGGTTCAACTACCGCCTGGACGACCTGCGTGCCGCCCTCGGCTCGGCCCAGCTCGCAAAGCTTCCGGGCTTGAACGCAAAGCGCCGCGCCCTGGCCGTCGCCTACGCCGATGAGTTCGCGGCACTTGGCGCGCCTGATACCGCTTACGTCTTCGGGGACGACGCGGGTGCCGGCACGGCGCACGTCGGCGCTGTCATCGTCCCCGCCGCAAAGCGGGACGCGGTCAGGGCAGGCCTTGCCAAACAGCGCATCCAGACGAGCCTCCACTACCCGCCGGTGCACCACTTTACCGCGTTCAGGGACGCTGCTGGGGCTGCACCAACCGCGTTGCCGGTCAGCGAAGAGTATGCGCAGCGCGTCATCACGCTGCCGCTCTACCCGGCGTTGCCGCTCGAAGCGGTGCCGGAAATCGTTGGTGCGATCGCTCAAGGACTGCGCGGTTAAAGCCGCAATTCGCCGGCGTTGGCGAGGAACCACTCGTAGGTCGACTGCAGGCCCTCGCGTAGCGGCGTCTTCGCCGACCAGCCGAGGGTCTTCAGCTTGCCGACGTCCAGCAGTTTGCGCGGCGTTCCGTCGGGCTTCGTTGGATCGAATCTCAATCGGCCCTCGAACCCGACGACTTCCGAGATCATTTTCGCGATGTCGGCGATCGTCACGTCCTCGCCAACGCCGACGTTGATCGGTTCGCTGTCGTCGTAATGCTCGGACAGGAACCACAGGGCATCCGCCAGATCGTCCACGAACAGGAACTCCCTGCGCACGCGACCTGTGCCCCACACTTCAAGTTCCTCGGCTCCGGCCAGTTTCGCTTCATGGGCTTTGCGCATCAAGGCGGGCAGGACGTGGGCGCCTTCCAGGTTGAAATTGTCGCCAATTCCGTAAAGGTTCGTCGGCATGACCGAAATGTAGCGATGGCCGTACTGCTGGCGGTAGGCCTGTGCCAGTTTGATACCCGCAATCTTGGCGATCGCGTACCACTGGTTGGTTGGTTCGAGCGGCCCCGTCAAAAGCGCGTCCTCGCTCATCGGCTGCGCGGCATGTTTGGGATAAATGCAACTGGATCCCAGGAACACGATGCGCTCGACGCCGTTGCGGTGGGCGGCCTCGAACAGGTTCGTTTCGATCATGAGGTTATCGTAGATGAAGTCGGCCGGCCGCGTCGAATTCGCGAGGATGCCGCCGACGGTCGCCGCCGCCAGGATAAGAACATCGAAGCGGTTCGAGGCGAACCAGGCGTTGACGCCGGCCTGATCGCGCAGGTCGAGTTCGCTTCGGCCCGCCGTGACGACGTCGACGGGTTCGCCAGCGAAACGGCGCACCACCGCATTGCCAACCATTCCGCGGTGACCAGCCACAAACACCCGTTTGCCGGTCATGTCATAGACTTTGTTCAAGTTCCACAGGTCCCAGGAATTGGCCCGGCCGCGGCGATCGGGAATCGAGATTGCCTTATGGCGATTGACTGGGCGCTTTTGACGATCAGCGGTCGGCACATGTCGCCAAGGCCGGAAACGAAAGGCGATAGCGCTTGCTGCACTCCGCCACCGCCGGGCAAGAGGTCATTCATCGAGTAACATAGGCAATCGCCGTTCGTCAGTGCGGCTATGTTGCGAACTTCGTTACCGGATCCCCTGCGGCCATTGGAATGTATCGCCGAAGCTGCCCGGTGATCGTAGTTGCACGAAATTTGCTTTAGTTGTTCTCGGAATGTTGAAAATGGGACAGGGGTTCGCCGGACCGCTCCGCGTTGCGCGCTGTCGCGGCCTCACCTTGGCAAGGAAAATGTTTAAATGTCGGAAAGACGAGTCGCGCTGATAACAGGGGCAACCGGTCAGGACGGTGCCTACCTGTCCGAGCTTCTGCTGGAGAAGGGCTACGAAGTGCACGGTGTGAAGCGGCGCTCTTCGCTGATCAACACGGCGCGTGTCGACCATCTCTACCAGGACCCCCACGACTCGGATGGAAGGTATACGCTGCACTATGGCGACCTGACGGATTCCACGAACCTCATTCGTATCATCCAGGAAACCCAGCCGACCGAGATCTACAACCTCGCGGCCCAAAGCCATGTGGCGGTCAGTTTCGAAACCCCCGAATATACGGCCAACTCGGACGCGATCGGCACGTTGCGACTGCTCGAAGCGATTCGCATCCTGAAGCTCGAAGCCACCTGCCGCTTCTACCAGGCCTCGACGTCGGAACTCTACGGCAAGGTGATGGAGACGCCGCAGACGGAGAAGACGCCGTTCTATCCGCGCTCTCCCTACGCGGCAGCAAAGCTTTATGCCTACTGGGTGACGGTCAACTATCGCGAAGCCTATGGCATGTTCGCCAGCAACGGCATCCTCTTCAACCACGAGGGACCGACCCGCGGCGAAACCTTCGTTACCCGCAAGATCACGCGCGCGGTTGCCGCCATCGTCAAGGGCCGGCAGCAACAGCTCTACCTCGGCAACATCGACGCCAAGCGCGACTGGGGCTTCGCCAAGGACTATGTCGAAGGCATGTGGATGATCATGCAGCATCACACGCCCGATGACTTCGTGCTGGCGACCGGCGAAACGCGCACCGTGCGCGAATTCGTCGAGGCGGCTTTCAAAATCGTCGATATCGAGCTTGAGTGGTCGGGAAAGGGCGTCGACGAAAAAGGCATCGACCGGAAGTCCGGTCAGGTTCTGGTGTCGATCGATCCGCGCTACTACCGCCCGACGGAAGTGGAACTGCTGCTTGGCGACGCCACGAAAGCCAAACGGGAACTCGGCTGGGTACCACGCACGAGCTTCCACGAACTGGTCGAGATGATGGTGACTGCAGACCTCAGGCTCGACAACTATTCCCAGTCGCAGATGTCGTCTTGAAGCAGGTCGCGACAGCGGTCGCTCCGGTCGCCGCGGCCGCGCTCAGCTCATGTAACGGGGCAGCCAGCCTTCATGGGCTGCCCGCAACTGCGCCAGCGGCAGTTCGCTTTCGCCCGGTTTCCCCAGCGCATCGCCTCCGGTACGCCCGACGATTCGCGCCGGCAGCGCCAGCAGTTTCGCCCTTTCGATGATCCGCTCGGCGCGCGAGGGTTCCGCCGAAATGACATAGCGGCCCTGGTCTTCGCCAAACCAGACCGCATGCTCGGGCAGGCGGCCCTCGTAGGAGAAGAGCTCGACGCCGATGTCACCGGCCAGCGCCATTTCCGCGACAGCAACCAGCAGGCCGCCGTCCGAGCAATCGTGAACGGTGTCGATGCCGGACTCGCGAATGAGGCTGCGCACCAGCCGTCCCGCCTTGATCTCTTCGCCCAGATCGATCGGCGGCGGCGCGCCATCGAGCCCGCCGGCAATGATCTCCTGGTAGAGCGACTGTCCGAGCCAGCCCTGTTCAGCGCCGATGACGATCAGGAGTTCGCCTTCCCGTTTCAATGCGAAAGAGGCGGTGAGCGACACGTCCGGCACAAGCCCGACCCCACCGATGGCCGGTGTCGGCGGAATACCGACCCCATTGGTTTCGTTGTAAAGGGAGACGTTGCCGGAGACGACCGGATAGTCGAGCGCGCGGCAGGCTTCTCCCATTCCTTCGATGGCGCCGACGAACTGCCCCATCACTTCGGGCCGCTCGGGCGAAGCGAAGTTGAGGTTGTCGGTGATGGCCAGCGGGTCAGCGCCGACCGCAATCAGGTTGCGCCACGTCTCGACGACCGCCTGCTTGGTGCCCATCGCCGGATCGGCAGCGACATAGCGCGGAGTGACATCGCACGTCGCCGCAATTCCCTTGGCCGTGCCGTGCACGCGCACGACGGCGGCATCGCCGCCCGGCCGCTGGATGGTGTCGCCCATCACCATGTGATCGTATTGTTCGTAGATCCAGCGCCGCGAGCACAACTGGTGCGCGCCCATCATCGTCTCGAGCGTTTCGAGCATTCCGCCTGCGGGTGCAGCGATCCATTGAGGCAGGAGCGCCTTTCTTGCCGGTGTCGGCACGTAGGGGCGCTGATAAAGCGGTGCGGAATCGGCCAGCGTCGCGACCGGGATATCGGCTTCGACCACGCCGTGATGCGTGACGATCATGCGGCCGGTGTCCGTGGTGCGGCCGATGATCGAGAAGTCGAGTCCCCATTTGTGGAACACCGCTTCGGCGGCCGCCTCCGAGCCCGGGCGCAGCACCATCAGCATGCGTTCCTGGCTTTCCGATAGCATCATCTCGTAGGCCGTCATGCCGTCTTCGCGTTGCGGCACCTTGTCGAGGTCGAGCTCGATCCCAACGCCGCCCTTGTCAGCCATTTCCGCCGTCGACGAGGTCAGGCCGGCAGCTCCCATGTCCTGGATGGCGATGATCGCGTCGGAAGCCATCAGTTCCAGGCAGGCCTCGATGAGCAGCTTCTCGGTGAAGGGGTCGCCGACCTGCACGGTGGGCCGCTTCTCATCCGAATTCTCGTCGAATTCGGCCGATGCCATGGTCGCGCCGTGGATGCCGTCGCGGCCGGTTTTCGAGCCGACATAGACGACGGGGAGGCCGACGCCCTTGGCCGCCGAATAGAAGATCTTGTCGGTTCGCGCCAGTCCGACGCACATGGCGTTGACGAGGATATTGTTGTTGTAGCCCTTGTCGAAATTCGTTTCACCGCCGACCGTTGGCACGCCGACGCAATTGCCGTAGCCGCCGATGCCGGCGACGACGCCGGAAACGAGATGGCGGGTCTTGGCGTGATCGGGGGCGCCGAAACGCAGCGCATTGAGGTTGGCGACCGGGCGCGCGCCCATCGTGAAGACGTCGCGCATGATGCCTCCGACGCCGGTGGCCGCGCCCTGGTAGGGCTCAATATGGCTCGGGTGATTGTGGCTCTCCATCTTGAAGACGGCAGCCCAGCCGTCGCCCAGATCGACGACGCCGGCGTTCTCGCCGGGGCCCTGGATCACCCGCGGACCCGTCACCGGCAGCGTCTTCAGCCAGTAGCGCGAGGACTTGTAAGAGCAGTGCTCCGACCACATCACCGAGAAGATGCCGAGTTCGGTCGGTGAAGGCTCGCGGCCCATGATTTCGAGCAGCCGCTGGTACTCGTCCGGTTTCAGACCGTGTTCGGCGACAAGTTCAGGCGTGATGACGGGGGTGCTGGCTTCAGTCATGGTGGTCCTGATCGGCTGGGCGCGATACCCTGAAACAGTGCCCGGAGGGCGGGCTGGCGCATGCTTATAGCCGCGCTGCCCCCGATTGTCTTGTCAATGGCTGCAATGTCGCGCCACCTGGCCGGGGCTGTGCACAGGCTTGTCAGCGCCTCAACGCGAAGCCCTCTCGAACCTCCCGCCGCAACCAACGGCCGATCCGGCACATGCCGGGGCGCTGGTCAGTCCGGCAAGAGACGCCTCTGCAATTGCGTAAGGAATGCCAGCATATCCTGCCCGGCGAAGACGAAAGTATCGACCCCGGCATCCTTGAGGACTGCTTCGAGCGCCCCAGGCCGTCCGGCGAGCAAGACGCTGCCGGCGCCTGCTGCCTTCAATGCCGTGGCGGTCTGAGCCCCCACTTCCGCATAGATGTCGTCGGACGAACAGATGCACGCGAGCTTCGCCCCCGACGCTTTGAACGCCGACGCGGCCAGTTCGGCCGAGGCGTATCCTTCGGTGGTCAAAGCCTCGATGCCACCGGCGGCCAGCAGGTTCCTGATCCACGTCGAGCGCGCCGTGTGGGCTGCGATGGGGCCGAGACTGGCGAGGAACACCTGCGGATAGGCCCCCGTTCTCTGCTTGTAGGCCTGCGCCTTGTCGCGGAGGTTTTCGAAGGGCGCGGCCAAGCGGACGGACGGCAGCGCTTCAGCCACAGTCGTTGCGACCGGCCCTGGCGTCACCTCGCCGCGCGTGGCGCCCCGCACCAGCGCACCGACGAGATCGGCAAAGGCTAATTCGCGGTTGTCGTCGCGCCGGGCGGGAATACCCCCTGAAGGATCGGCTGCGACGTCGAGGACGTCGACCCCGCCCTCGCCCAGAAGCGGAAACTCGCTCGTGCCGGTGATCGCGATTCGGCGCCGGGCGATGGCCTCTTCGCGGGCTTCGCGGACCGCTCTGATCTTCGATTGGATGTGTGCGGAACCGAGGCTGGCGACCATGCCGCCCTGCATCTCGATCTCCTGGAACAGCGTCCAGGCCGCAGCCGCCAGTTCGTCGCTCAGGGCTTCATAGCCGCCCGCACCGGCAGCCGGGTCGGCAACGCGCCACAGGTTCGATTCCTCCAGGAGGACGCTTTGCGTATTGCGCGCCACCCGGCGTGCGAAGCCGTCCGGAAGTCCAAGCGCCAGCGTATGCGGCAGTACGGTCATCGAGTCCGCGCCCCCGACCCCGGCAATGAATGTCGCCATCGTGGCACGCAGCATGTTCACCCACGGATCGCGCCTGGTCAGCATGCGCCAGGCCGTTTCGGCATTGATCCGGATTGGCTGCGGCGATATCCCGCTTGCCTCTTCGATCCGCGCCCACAGCCGTCGCAAGGCGCGGATTTTCGCCATCCCGAGGAATTGATCTGGATCGATGGCAAGCGTGAACGAGATGGCCTTGCTGGCCTCCGCTCCGCTCAGGCCGCTATCCGTCAGAGCCCTGAGGTAGGCTACACCGGTTGCGAGGGCAACGGCGAGTTCCTGGCCTTCCGATGCGCCCGCCTCATGGAAGGGGCGCGTATCGCAGTTCAGGAACGGCCCCATGAAGCCCTTCGCCCCGAGCGCCTGGACGGCATCGGTGAGCCGTTGTCCGACCGTCGGCCAATCGGCGACGAGAACGCCGCGATAGGCCAGATTGCCGATCGGGTCCATGCCGAAATCGATGGTGCAGGCAGCGGGGTTCAGCCCGCGCTTCTCGACGAGCGCTGCGACGAGCGCGGCGTTGATGCGCCCCATCGGCGCTGGATCGAGCCTCAGTGCGATCATCTCGAGCGCCACGCCATCGAGCGCCGCATCGAGATCCGCGACCGTATCGCAGGTCATTCCATAACCGCGCGCGGACAGGCTGCCAGGAAAGACCAGGGTCAGCGAATCGACGCCGTTCTTCAGATCTTCCAGCGCCTGTGCGCAAGCTTCACGCGAACGAGGGTGATCGACACGAGCCGAAATCCGCCAGGGCCGTCCGGCGGTCTCGCCGCTGATCGGTGCGCCATCGTGACGGCGCGGATAGAGCGGTGCAATCGCCAGTCGATCGGCGCTTTTCGATACGAGATGCTTCTCGAAATCGCCACCGTTCAGCGCCTTGGCGACAAGATCACGCCATTGCGCTTCGCTCGGGGTCGGAAAATCTGAGGCGAGTTTCAAGGTTTCAGCGCACATTTGTCGGCGGCCTTTGCTTCTATCAAGAGTTTGCCAGCACAGTCGGCGGCTTGCCGTGCTGCACTGCAACGGCGCCACCCTACCCGTTCCAAACGCATCCGCAAATTGCCGCGTTCGGTTAAGTCCCGCGCCGGTCGCACGCGCTCGCTGCAACCCAAATCAGCCTCTGGCGAACAACAGTTTGCAGAGAATAGCTGTTAGTCGCAGCGGCAACTGCTGTTTTCAATTCAGCTCCAACTATGCCATTACGCAGACCAACACGAAAATTGGAGATTCGCTGAAGCATGTGTCGCAAACCGCCGTGCGAGCGAACATCGAAGAGGTGATAGCGATGAGCGGGTCTTTACTGCAGGACGGCAAGATCTATCTCGGCACCAGCGTCAAGCCAGAGTACCTCGACCTCAAGCTGGCCAACCGCCACGGGCTGATCACGGGCGCCACGGGCACCGGCAAGACGGTTTCGCTGCAGGTTCTGGCCGAAGGTTTCTCCAAGGCCGGCGTTCCCGTCTTTGCCGCCGACATCAAGGGCGATCTGTCCGGCATCGCCAAGGCCGGGACGCTGAAGGACTTCATCGTCAAGCGCAACGAGAAGATCGGCTTCAAGGGTTATCAAAACAGCGCCTATCCGACGGTCTTCTGGGACGTTTTCGGCGAGCAGGGCCATCCGGTACGCGCAACCGTGGCCGATATGGGGCCGCTGCTGTTGTCGCGGCTGATGGAATTGAACGAAGTCCAGGAGGGCGTCCTCAACATCGTTTTCCGCGTCGCCGCCGACGAAGTGGCGGCCGGGCATAAGGAATACCTGCTCCTCGACCTCAAGGACCTGCGATCGGCGCTCAACAGCATCGGGGAACGATCCAAGGAATTGTCCAACCAGTACGGCAACATCGCCCCGGCTTCGGTTGGCGCCATCCAGCGGCGTCTGCTGGTGCTGGAGGAGCAGGGTGCCGACAAGTTTTTCGGCGAGCCGGCGCTGAACATCGAAGATCTCATGCGGGTCAGCATGGATGGACGCGGCATCGTCAACCTGTTGACCGCCGACAAGCTGATGCAGAGCCCGCGGCTCTATTCGACGTTCCTGCTGTGGCTGTTGACGACGCTGTGGCAGCACCTTCCCGAGGTCGGCGACCAGCCCAAGCCCAAGCTCGTATTCTTCTTCGATGAAGCTCACCTGTTGTTCGACGAAGCCCCAAAGGCGCTGCTGCAGCGCATCGAGCAGATCGCCCGGCTGATCCGCTCCAAGGGCGTCGGCGTCTATTTCATTACCCAGAACCCGCTCGACGTCCCCGATACGGTGTCCTCCCAGCTCGGCAACCGCGTCCAGCACCAGTTGCGAGCGTTTACCCCGAAGGAGAGGAAGTCCGTGAGGGCGGCCGCCGAGACGTTCCGCCCCAACCCGGACATCGACACCGAGCGCGCCATCCTTGAACTCGGCATCGGCGAGGCGCTCGTCTCGACCTTGGAGAACAAGGGCGAGCCGTCGATGGTCCAGCGCACCTTGATCCGGCCTCCCGAAGGCCAGATCGGCCCGCTGACACCGGAAGAACGCGCCACCTTGATGCAGCGCAGTCCCGTCTCCGGAAAGTACGATCACACCGTCGACCGCGAAAGCGCTCATGAATTGCTTTCGAAACGCGCAGCCGTGTTGGCCAGGAAGGAAGAGGAACTGAAAGCCGAAGCCGAAGCCGGCGGCGGCTGGGGTGAAGAACTTGGCAAGAGCGTCTTCGGGCGCGGTCCGCGCGGCGGTAAATCGATGGCCGAACAGGCCGCGAGTTACGCGACCAAATCGATCATGCGCAGGATGATCGGCCAGATCGTCAACGCGGCCTTGAAAGGGTTCCGACTGCGCTGAACATCAGGTCGATGAGGCCGCGCGCGCAAGTTTTGACGTTGAACAAGGCTGGCCGGCGCCAACCCTGAGATGAACATTGCAATTTTTACCTGTTAGTCCGAGTGAGTCAGCGCAATGCCGAACTTGAAAACCCTCGCCCTGTCGTGTTTCGTGCTCGGCTTCTGCCTGCAGCCCGCCGCAGCCCAGGAGGCTGATCTCAACTCCATGTCGATGTCCGCGATCGTCGCGATCGGCGAAGCGGTTGCCGAAGAGAACTGCGGGCGCTGTCATGCGCTCGGGCGAAACGACACCTCTCCCCACACCGACGCTCCGCCATTCCGCGATGTCGCGAAGAGATATAAGCTTGAGGATCTCGCCGAATCGCTCGCCGAGGGCATCGTGACCGGTCATCCGGACATGCCCGTCATCTCACTCAAGGAAGACGAGATCGACGCGTTTCTCACCTATCTGGGCAGCCTCATTCCAGATTGAAGCGGAAGACAGGGTTGAACCGGGCGCACGGGCGGCGCAGATATGGGTAAAGGCTCCACACAGGACAGCTCGGATGACCCAGACCTCGAACCGCCTCTTCGACGAACTCGCCAAGATGATGACCGACGCCGCCGGAGCCGCACAGGGCGCCCAGCGCGAAGTCGAGACGCTGATGCGCGCGCAGGGCGAAAAATTTCTGCGCGAGATGGATGTCGTCTCGCGGGAGGACTTTGAAGCGGTCCGCGCAATGGCCGAAAAGGCGCGTGCCGAGAACGAACGGCTCGAAGCCCGGATTGCGGCCCTCGAAGCGCAGTTCCAGCAGCCGGGCGGCAGCGTTTGAGACTGCGTGAATCGGGCCTTATGGACCCTGTTCACTTGTCGAGTGCGTGAACGTCGCGCGTCTCGCTTATCCAGCGGTTTTCAACAAATAACGCTCAGATCGCCCGGCTTGCCCGCTCCTGGCCACGATGCCGGTGGACACTTGCCCGTGCGCGGTTGCGACTCACACGCCTCGATGGTTGGGTGCCTCCAGCAGCCGGGCGACGGCTGTCCGTCGTTTTGCGTGAATGCCTGGATTGAGCGACGCGCCGATGGTGCGCCGAAGTTCCAGGCAACGTTAACGAAGCGCGGTGCGCCCGCCGGCCTGTCCAGGCATTGCGGATAACTACGAGGACCATGAATGGCAATGGCTGCTAAAGGTTACGACCGCCTCTCCAATCCGATCGACCTCATCGAGCAGCTGGCCGGGCGTCACGACTGGCAATGCGAGCGAAACGGCGATGACGAATTGACGTTGGTCGTCGCCGGAACCTGGACCGATTATCACGTGTCACTGAATTGGCGCGACGATCTGCAGGCGCTGCATGTCGCATCCGCATTCGACTTTCGCGTGCCCGATCAGCGCTTGAACGAAATGTACCGCCTGGTTGCGCAGATCAACGAGCAGCTGTGGCTCGGCCACTTCGATCTGTGGACCGACGAGGGGCTCGTCATGTACCGCCATTCGCTGCTTCTCGGCGGCTCGGTCGCCAGCATCGAACAGTGCGAAGCCCTGCTGCAAGCTGCCCTCGAATCCTGCGAGCGCTACTATCAGGCGTTCCAATTCGTCGTCTGGGCAGGTAAGCCAAGCCGTGAAGCCCTGGTCTCGACGATGTTCGAGACCGAAGGACAGGCGTGAGGCGCGGTCGACATGGTCCCCCGCGCATGGTTCAGGCACGAGGCGCAGAGAACCAGAGATGAAGCTCGATCTTCCAGGTCCAATCCTGATCCTGGGCGCCGGCAAAATGGGCGGCGCCCTCCTCTCGGGCCTGCTGGCGCGCGGATTACTGCCCGCCGATGTCCTGATCCAGGACCCGGCCCCGCCAGCCGAGACGGCGAGCGTCATCGCAGCGCACGGCATCGGACAGGCTGCCATGTTCGACGCACTCGATGCGCCGCCTGCGGTGATCCTTGCCGCCGTCAAGCCGCAGGTGATGGATGATGTCTTTCCTTCAGCCGCGCGTCTCGCCGGGCCCCACACACTGACATTGTCGATCGCCGCCGGCCGCACGATTGCGAGCTTTGCGAGGCATCTTCCTGCCGGATCGGCAATCGTGCGCGCGATGCCCAATACGCCCGCCGCCATCGGCCACGGCATGACGGTGTGCTGTGGCAACGTTCATGTCAGCGCCGGGCAAAAGGACCTCGCGACGAAACTGATGTCGGCGGTCGGCAAGGTGGCCTGGGTCGACGACGAAGCGCTGATGGATGCGGTGACCGCGGTGTCCGGTTCCGGCCCCGCCTATGTCTTTCATCTCGTCGAATGCATGACCGAAGCCGGGGTGGCGGCAGGCCTCGACCCCGTGCTGTCGGCGCAGATCGCCCGTGCGACGGTCGCCGGCAGCGGCGCACTGCTCGATCAATCCGACCAACCGGCCGGCGAATTGCGCAGGAACGTGACCTCGCCCGGCGGCACGACCGCGGCGGCGCTGGATGTCCTGATGCGGGATGATGCCATGCGCTCCCTGTTCGTGAACGCCATCGTTGCCGCAAAGAAGCGCGGCGAGGAACTGTCGGGGAGTTGAACCCGCCCGCCCCTGCGCGGCAGCTGAGGCACTTCGAAGCTGCCGCCCCGCGAACGGGCCCGGCTACTCAGGGAAGAGCCCGGCTACTCTGGGAAGAGGATGACGATTTTCATCTGCAACAGCCACGGGAAGTAGTGCTGCAAAATCTCGCCGGCGCCCCAGATGATGGCTCCGAGCAGGATCAGCGCGGGAACGGCAGCGAGCACCGCCTTGAGGAAAAACCCCATCAAATGCAGGAACGGGATATTGATGCGCTGGACTTCGGCCGGCAACGGCTCGTCTTCGTAGGCGCCTTGCCCATATGGCGAATCGATTTGCGCTCCAAGCTCCGGCGAGGGCGCGGCACGGCCATCGCCGAGGCTGTCGGTGCGCCCCTGTGCCTGGCGCTCACGGGCGGCCTTTTCCCGGCGCAGCGTCCGCGGCAGATCGTCCATTTCGTCGTCGGCCATCAACGGGAAGTCGGGGTCGGCCATGTTCAATCCTCCTTCACGCGCGCCCGAAGCCATTCGGGAACGCCGCGACGGGGCGTCCGCTGAGGACCCCCGCACCATCGTCATGCAGCCCCTTCTATCTTCCCGAACCTGAACTTGCTATGAAACGCAGCGATTTTGTCGAGAACGCGGTCCGCTTGAAGGATTGCCGTCCGGCACACCCCACTGTTCCCGGAGGCCCACTTGTCCGATCTCAAGCATCTCGTGCGCAGCATTCCCGATTATCCCAAGCCCGGCATCATGTTCCGCGACGTCACGACGCTGTTCGCCGACGCCCAGGGCTTCAAGGCCACCATCGCCCAGATGGTGGAACCTTACCGCTTTGAACCGATCGACGCGGTGGCAGGTATCGAGGCGCGCGGCTTTATATTGGGAGGCGCCATCGCCGACCGGCTCGGCTGCGGCTTCATTCCGATCCGCAAGAAAGGCAAGCTGCCGTGGAACACGATCGGCCAGGACTACGACCTGGAATACGGTACCGACACCATCGAGATCCACGAAGACGCCGTCAAGCCGGGTGAGCGCATCCTCGTCGTCGACGACCTGATCGCGACCGGCGGTACGGCCGAAGCGGCGATAAAACTGATCACGCGGACCGGCGGCGACGTCATTGGCGCCGTTTTCGTGATCGACCTGCCCGAGATCGGCGGGCGCAAGAAGATCGAGGCGCTGAATGTGCCGTGTCATGCGATCATGGCCTTCGAGGGCCATTGATGACATATCCCTCCAAGCTGATCGGCACGCCCGAGCTTGCTGCATGCGCCATGGCCACGGTGCGCAAGTGGCAGGCCGACACGCGCGTCGAGCAATTTTGCCCGATCTGTTCGGCGCCCGGAGTCAAAATCGTCGACAAGTCGTCGCGTCCGCACATGTCGTGGTATGAATTCACTTGCCAGGCCTGCGGCCTGCACGAAGCTGTGGCGGTTCCCACAGGCGCCCACACCACCGATCACGACTCCTGATCGGCGCCTCCAGGGACAGCAAAAGGGCAGCCATGAAGATCAACGGCAAATCCTACCGCACCATCTGGCTGAACGACGATGGCTGGTCGGTCGAGATCATCGACCAGACGCGCTTGCCGCACGAGTTCGTCACGGCGCGGCTGACGACGATTGAGGAAGCCGCCGTCGCGATCAAGACGATGCAGGTGCGCGGCGCTCCGCTAATTGGCGCAACCGCTGCCTACGGCCTCTGCCTGGCGCTGCGTGAGGACGCTTCCGACGAGGCCATGGACGCGGCTATCGACCACCTCAACGCGCAGCGGCCGACCGCGGTCAACCTGCGCTGGGCGCTGGGTGAAATGCGCAAGAGCGTGCAGAACCTGCCGCGCGAAGAGCGCGTGGCCGCAGCTTATGCGCGCGCCGCCCAATTGTGCGACGGGGACGTCGAGACCTGCCGCATGATCGGCGTGCATGGCTTGAAGCTGATCGAGGATATCGCGGCCAAAAAGGCGCCGGGCGAACCCGTCAACGTGCTGACCCACTGCAACGCCGGCTGGATCGCCTGCGTCGACTGGGGCACGGCGACTTCGCCGGTTTATCAGGCCCACGACAAAGGCATCGCCATCCACGTCTGGGTCGACGAGACGCGTCCGCGCAACCAGGGGGCTTCGCTGACGGCCTTTGAACTGGGATCTCACGGGATCCCGCACACCATCATCGTCGATAACGCCGGCGGGCATCTGATGCAGCATGGCCGGGTCGACCTCGTCATCGTCGGGACCGACCGCGTCACGGCGACCGGCGACGTCTGCAACAAGATCGGCACGTATCTGAAGGCGCTGGCGGCCAACGATACCGGCGTGCCCTTCTATGTGGCGCTGCCGCATTCAACCATCGACTGGACCATCGAGGATGGCTTCTCAATTCCGATCGAGGAGCGCTCGAGCGATGAAGTCCTGAAGATGCCAGGCCGCCTTCCCGACGGTACGATCGTCACCGTCGAGATTGCCGCCCCCGGGTCGGGTGCCGGCAATCCGGCGTTCGACGTGACACCCGCCCGGCTCGTCACCGGACTCATTACCGAGCGCGGTATCTGCGAAGCTTCGCGGGAAGGTCTGAAAAGCCTCTATCCGGAAAACGCTTAAGGCACGCATGAGCCCCCTCGACATACCGTTCCCTCAGATCGATCCGATTGCCCTGCAGATCGGTCCGATCGCGATCCGCTGGTACGGGCTTGCCTATGCCGCCGGGCTGATCCTCGGCTGGCTCTATGTCCGCCAACTCCTCCAGCGCGCAGAGTTATGGCCGGGCAATACCGCCCCGATGAGCGTCGATGATGTCGATGAACTCCTCGTCTGGGTGACGGCCGGCGTCATCATCGGCGGCAGACTTGGCCATGTGCTGTTCTATCAACCCGGCTATTATTTCTCCAACCCGTGGGAGATTTTGGCGATCTGGAAAGGCGGCATGGCGTTTCACGGCGGTCTCATCGGCACGGGAGTGGCGATGCTCATCTTCGCCCGCCGGTTCGGCGTGTCGGTTTGGCCGGTGATGGATCTGGTCTCGGCTGCGGTTCCCATCGGGCTGTTCTTTGGCCGCATCGCCAACTTCATCAATGGCGAGGTTGTCGGCGCACCGACGACAGTGCCATGGGGCATGGTCTTCCCAGGCTGGGGCGAAGGCCCGCGCCACCCGGCAATGCTCTATGAAGCCGCCCTCGAAGGCATCGCGTTGTTCGTTTTGCTGCGTTACCTCACCTGGACCCTGAAAGGCCTGAAGACGCCAGGACTGACGACGGGCGTCTTTCTGGTCGGCTATGGCGTTTTCCGCATCTTCTGCGAGTTCTTCAAGATCGTCGACTACCGCCTCGTGTTCGACAGCTATCCGATCACGAAAGGCATGCTCTATTCGGTGCCGATGCTGGTGCTGGGGGCGTGGTGCATCTACCGCGCACGCGCGCACGTGCCAGAGGAGAGGACGCTAGCGTGACGTGCTACGATCCAGAGGCGCGCCGCGACACACCGCTGGCATTGCAGCTGAAGCAGCAGATCAGGGATGCCGGCCCGATCACTCTTTGCGACTACATGAGGATCTGCCTCCAGGATCCCGTCCACGGCTATTACCGTCACAAACCGGCGATCGGCGGTAGCGGCGACTTCATAACGGCGCCCGAAATCAGCCAGACGTTCGGGGAGCTGATCGGACTGTGGGCCGCAGTCGTCTGGCAGCAGATGGGTTCGCCGTCGCGCTTCAATTTCATCGAACTGGGGCCCGGCCGGGGAACGTTGATGCAGGATGCGATTCGCGCCGCGCATCGCGTCCCAGGGTTTCTTCAAGCCGCGAATATCGTCCTTGTGGACATCGCCCGCCATCAGATCGAACTCAATTCGACTGCACTTGCGGCCAACCCTATCCTCAGGCTGGAGCGGATAAGCGATATTCCCGCAGACGCGCCTGCGATTGTCGTCGCAAACGAGTTCCTGGACACATGTCCGGTTCAGCAGTTCCAAGTGGCGGGTGCGCAATGCGTTATGCGCGGAGTTGGCCTCGCCGATGACCGGCTGATCTTCATGACGATGCCGCGAGCCGCTCAATCGGACGACGCCAGCTTGTTTGCTGCCAATCCAGGTCTGTCAGAAGGCGGCATCTTCGAAGCTCAGGATTGGACGGTGCTGCATCGTCTTGCCGATCGGCTGCGTGATCCGTGGGCGGCTCTCTTTATCGATTACGGCCATTACGATCCCGACCGCTGCATGGATAAGGTCGTCACCGGAGATACCCTGCAGGCGGTACGCGGACACCGCTACGAACATCCTTTGACATCGCCGGGAGAGGCCGATCTGACGTGTCAGGTCGATTTCAACGACGCGAAGCTACAGTTTGAAACCATTTCGGCCGAGGGTCGCCGCGGGCACCTCGTCGTCGATGGTCCCATCACCCAGGCCGAATTCCTCGGACGCCTCGGCATCGTCGAGCGCGGCTCGCGCCTGATGAGCGCCAATCCCGGCAAGGCTGCCGAGATAGAAGCCGGTATCATGCGGCTCATGTCGCCGCAGGGCATGGGCGCCCGCTTCAAGGCAATCGGCGTGCGCTCCTTGGGTCTGCCGATTCTGCCCGGGTTCGAATGATCGGAATACTTCGCGGGCAGCGCGTCGCACAGCCGCTGTTTTGAACTAGTACCCGCTTTCAGAAGTTCGTGAGTCATTCGCGACAACCACACTGACGAACTTCTGAAAGCAGAGGGTACTAGTAAAACATTGAATCTAGTACCGCTTTTCGATCAGAAGTCCCTGAAAGCGGTTGACTGATACGACACATGGACTTCTGATCGGCGGTACTAGTTGCGCCGCTCCGGTACAATGCCCGCCAGCGGTCCAAGGAAACCACATGCCACGCCCTATCGAAGCCGACAATCTCGCCGATCTTCCCGGCATCCGGCACGGTTTCTTTACCCGCCAGGGTGGGGTCTCGACGGGTATCTACGCCGGTCTTAATTGCGGCCTGGGTTCAATGGACGACCGCGACAAGGTCCTGCAGAACCGCGCCCGCGTCGCCTTGAAACTAGGCTCTACGGACCCGGCGGTCCTCACCCCCTACCAGATCCACAGTGCGGAGGCCCTGGTGGTGGAAACCGCGTTCGAGACCGGAGATCCGCCGCGCGCAGATGCTCTCGTCACCCGCACGCCCGGCCTTGCCATCGGGATACTGACGGCGGACTGCGGATCCGTGCTGCTCGCCGACCCTCAGGCCCGGGTCGTCGCCGCCGCACATGCCGGCTGGCGCGGCGCTGTCGGCGGCATTCTCGAAGCCACCGTGAGGAAGATGGAAGAGCTGGGCGCCCGGCGCGACCGCATCCATGCTGCGCTCGGACCGTGCATCACGCAGCCGAACTACGAGGTGGGAGCCGACTTCCAGACCGGTCTGACGGATCGCAATCCGGCGTTCATGCGCTATTTTGCAACACCGGTTCCTGGAGGCAAACCACACTTCGACCTGCCCGGGTTTATCCTTGCCGAACTCGCGGCCAAGGGTCTCGCCAGTATCGCCTCAACCGACTGCTGCACCTATGCAAACGATTCGGAGTTCTTCAGCTTCCGCCGCACGACGCACCGCAAAGAGCCTGATTACGGTCGTCAAATCTCCGCAATTCTCGTTGCATAAATGCAATATCCACAGAACGGCGGCGCAGCAGGGGTGCGTCTCTTAATCTTGTAGGCTCTTGCTATCAAAAGTGGCTGGACGTGGCCACCAACACCAAGCTAGACGTAAAGCTTAATGAGTACCGGACGTAAAGCTTGTAGAGGCCGCAAGGTAAGTACGCCGGCCGCCGGATGATCAGCGGGTCATTACAGGGGGACGTCGTCGTGACGACCAATAATGCTGCTGCGGCGTGGCGTGCGCGGACTTCGATCACGCTCACGAGCCTCGCCGCCATACTCGGTATCGCGCTGTCAGGGTGCAGCACGACCGGGCCGACGCTTCTCAGCGCAGGAGACACGCCAGCTGCTCCGGCTCTGGACGCACCTGCGGTCGCTTCCACGCGAATTGCCATCGCGCCGATCATCGGCGCGCCGGATCAGGTCGCCTCGCAGATGCAAACGCAACTGACGAGCGCCATGCGCACGCGCAATATCACCGTCGCAGAGGGTCCAGGCGTGCAATACACGCTGCGCGGCTACGTGGTTTCCGCCCGTGAAAAGGCGGGAACGAAGGTTTCCTATATCTGGGACGTCACCGATCCGACCGGCAAACGCGTCAACCGCATCAGCGGTGAGGAAATCGCGCCGGCCGCCGCCGGCACAGATCCCTGGTCATCGGTGACACCAGAGGTGATGAGTGCCATCTCGGAAAAAACAGCAACGTCGCTGGCGACCTGGTTGCCGTCCAGTGCGCCCGCTGCTCCGGCCGTAGCTGGCGCGGTGCAGACGGCGCCGGCGGGAATCAACCCGGTCGCGCAGGCACAAAACCCTCAGCTTCAGCAGGCGCGCGCCACCGCTCCGAACGGAACGGTAACCGGTAGCATCGAGAAAGGCGTCAACGCCATCGTACCGAGCGTCACCGGAGCTCCGGGTGACGGCAGCATCTCCCTGACACGTGCGATCCGCAGCGAACTCTCCCGCAGCGGCGTTGCGCTGGCCGCTGCTCCGACAGCCCAGTCATACCGGGTCGAAGGCCGGGTTGCACTGCGTCAGGCAAGTACGGCTGGTCAGCAGGAGATCAACATCGACTGGGATGTCAAAGACCCGTCGGGCAAGAAGCTCGGCACGGTTTCCCAGAAGAATGCGATCCAGTCCGGTTCCCTCGATGGAGCATGGGGCAAAACCGCCGATGCAGCCGCTGCGGCGGCCGCACAGGGGATTCTCAAGCTGCTTCCCGACTCCAGGACTGCTACGAAAACGAACTGACGCGCGGGAGGTCTCCGCGCGCAGCGATGCGACGCATCCACGCAGCCCGGCCCGTCGAAAGACCGGCCGGGCTTCTTATTTCAAAAATCAGTCGGCGAATTATGCGCCAGACGTAACAGTGTTGTTGGGGAATTGGCTGACAACTGCTGTTTACAGCGCGCCGATCGGCTTGTTACAGACCTGTCATCAGAACGTCGCGGAGAGGGTGCGCGTATGTCTTTCGATGCCTTTGACGGCGAGGATTCAGTTAATCCGCCGCCAAACCTCAAGCTCGTGGCCGGTAATTCCAACCGACCGCTCGCCGCCGAAATCAGCGAACTTCTCAAGGTTCCGCTGACCAAGAGCCACGTCGAGACCTTCGCCGACAAGGAGGTCTTCGTGGAAATCCACGAGAACGTCCGCGGCCAGCACTGCTTCATCATCCAGTCGACTTCGTTCCCAGCCAACGACAACCTGATGGAGCTTCTCGTGCTCATCGACTGTCTGAAGCGGGCGTCCGCAAAGCGCATCACGGCCGTCATTCCGTATTTCGGCTATGCCCGGCAGGACCGCAAACCGAAGCCGCGCACGCCCATCACCGCCAAGCTGGTCGCCAACCTGATCGAGCGCGCCGGCGCCGACCGCGTCCTGACGCTCGACCTCCACGCCGGCCAGATCCAGGGCTTCTTCGACATCCCAACCGACAACCTTTACGCCGCCCCGGTCATCGTCCGGGATATCAGGGGACGCTTCGATACGGATGACCTGATGGTGGTGTCGCCCGATGCCGGCGGCGTCGTGCGCGCGCGTGAATTGGCCAACCGCCTGCAGGTCCCGATTGCTATCTGCAACAAATGGCGGGAAGCGCCCGGCAAGGCCAGCATCATGAGCGTCATCGGCGATGTGGCGGGAAAGCGCTGCATTCTGCTCGACGATATCGTCGATTCCGGCGGCACCCTCGTCAGCGCCGCCGACGCCCTCATGGCCGGTGGCGCCATCGACGTGCACGCCTACATCACGCACGGTGTGCTGTCGGGCGGGGCTGCCTCCAAGATCCGCAATTCGCATATCAAGTCGCTGTTCATCACCGACACGATCCTGCCGACCGAAGTCGTCCGGGCTGCCCGGAACATCGACGTGCTGCCGATCGCTCCGCTGCTGGCCAAGGCGATCCTGAGGACGTTCCGTGAGCAGAGCGTTTCCGGGCTCTTCGATTCCGATTGACGCTGCCTCGAGCCGCGGCGTTGCCAATCCCGCCCGACGCCGCTATAAGCATGCGCCTCACTTGAAATTTGCGTGAGTGCGCCAGCCGGCACCCTTGGAGGCCGGGGCGTGGATTAGTCACGGGACCCACCGGACGGCGGGTCCCTTGTCTCGTTTTATGGAGAAGCAAGCAATGGCAACCGAGACTTTCGAGCTCGAAGCTGTCGCGCGTGAACGTGTCGGTAAGGGGGCCGCACGTCAGGTACGCCGCGAGGGCCGGGTTCCCGCCGTGATCTACGGCGGAAAGCAGGAACCAGAATCCATCTCCCTGAACTATAACGATGTCTGGAGGATGTACATCAAGGGCCAGTTCATGGCCAAGGTGATCACGCTGAAGGTCGACGGCAAGGAACATCTTGTCGTCTCGCGTGACGTTCAGGTGCATCCGGTCAAGGACACACCGGTCCACATCGACTTCCTGCGCATCGCCAAGGGCGACCGCGTGCGCGTGCACATCCCGGTCAAGTTCAAGAACGAAGCCTCCTGCCCGGGCCTCAAGCGCGGCGGCGTTCTCAACATCGTCCGGCACGATGTCGAGGTGTGGTCGCCACCCGCCAGCATCCCTGACGTGTTCGAGATCGACCTTGCCAAGGTCGAAATCGGCGAGTCGATCCACGTCTCGGCCATTGCCATGGCTGAAGGCGTCGCTCCGGTTATCGAAGACCGCGATTTCACCATCGCGACCATTGTCGGCCGCGGCCCGGCCGGCGGTGCCGATGAAGAAGATGCCGAAGGTGGTGGTGAAGCAGCCGCCGCCAAAGACAAAGACGGCAATTAAGTCCGAGGCGGCATAGACCTCAGGGTCTGTGCCCCGCCGCATCACCGGCCGCCTCAGTCACAACAACTGACTGGGGCGGCCGTTTGATTAGAGAGGCTCAGCCATGAAGCTCATCGTCGGCCTTGGAAATCCCGGGCAGAAATACGAGCGCAACCGCCACAACGTCGGTTTCATGGCCGTCGACAGGATCGCGGACCGCCTCGAATTCGGACCCTACCGTCGCCGCTTTCAGGGCCTCATCGCCGAGGGTCGCATCGGCGAGCAGCGCGCGGTGATCCTGAAGCCCCAGACCTACATGAACGAAGCCGGCCAGTCAGTCGGGGAAGCCGCCCGCTTCCTCAAGATCGACGAAGAGGACGTGATCGTTCTCTACGATGAAATCGACCTGTTTCCCGGCAAGCTGAAGGCCAAGCTCGGCGGCGGCAATGCCGGCCACAATGGATTGAAGTCGATCTCGGCGCATCTCGGCAACGACTATACACGCATCCGCATCGGCGTCGGTCATCCCGGGCGCAAGGAACTGGTCGCCGGCTACGTTCTCCACGACTTCTCAAGGTCGGACCAGGACTGGCTCGAACCGCTGCTGGAAGCCATCGCCAAGAGCGCCGTCCCGCTCGCCGAAGGCGATTTGGCGCGCTTCACCGCCGCCGTCGCGCGCGAGCTCGGTGGCGTGGACGAACCGGAACGAAAGAAACCGGCAAGACCGGCTGACCGGGAATCGTCCGCCGATAATGCGCCACCGGTGAAACCGCAACGCGGCCGGCCCCGCGGCGGTCATCCGGCCGGCGACCAGATCGCCAAACGCCAGAACGCCATCGCCGAGAACCTGCGCAAATGGATGGCGAGCCGGGAGGCCAAGCGCACCAAGGGGAATGACGATGGCTGATGCGGCGCCGGCCAGTCCGGTCCGGGCGCGACGATCGTGCGTGCGCCCGTTTGCCGATTGCCGCGTCTGCGGTGCCATTCTAACCCAACAGCCAGCCAATCAAGAACGATAAGGACACCGCCCCATGGGCTTCAAATGCGGCATCGTCGGCCTGCCGAACGTCGGCAAATCGACGCTTTTCAACGCACTCACCCAGACTGCCGCGGCGGAAGCCGCCAACTATCCCTTCTGCACCATCGAACCCAACGTCGGCGAAGTGGGCGTGCCCGACGAGCGTCTCGAAAAGCTTGCGGCGATCGCCAAATCAAAGTCCATCATCGCGACCCGCCTGACCTTCGTCGACATTGCCGGGCTTGTGCGCGGCGCCTCTCAGGGCGAAGGTCTCGGCAATCAGTTCCTCTCCCACATCCGCGAAGTCGACGCGATCGCCTATGTCCTGCGCTGCTTCGAAGACGGCGACATCACCCACGTCGAAGGCCGCATCGATCCGGTCGCGGATGCCGATACGGTCGAAACCGAACTCATGCTCGCCGATCTCGATTCGCTTGAGCGCCGCCGGACGGCGCTCGAAAAGAAGGCCAAGGGCGGCGACAAGGAATCGAAGGCGACGATGGCCGTCATCGACAAGGTTCTCCCCCTGCTTCGCGAGGGTCAGCCGGCACGCCGGGCGGACATTCCCGACGACGAACGCAAGACGTTCGAGATGTTGCAGCTGTTGACGGCGAAACCGGTGCTGTACGTCTGCAATGTCGACGAAGCCTCCGCCAGCGCGGGCAACGCGTTCTCCAAGGTGGTGGCCGAGCGCGCGGCTGCCGAAGGTGCCGAGTACGTCGTCATCTCCGCCAAGATCGAGTCCGAGCTTTCAGGCCTCGACGCCGAAGAGAGCCAGGCGTTCCTGGCCGAGATGGGGCTGGAGGAAGCCGGCCTCAACCGGCTCATCCGCTCCGGCTACAAGCTCCTCGACCTCGTCACCTATTTCACCGTCGGGCCAAAAGAAGCCCGCGCCTGGACCATCGAATCGGGAACCAAGGCTCCGCAGGCCGCCGGCGTCATCCACACCGACTTCGAGAAGGGCTTCATCCGCGCCGAAACCATCGGCTACAGCGACTACGTCACCCTTGGCGGGGAAACCGGCGCCAAGGAGGCCGGCAAGATGCGCCTCGAAGGCAAGGAGTACGTCGTCAAGGACGGCGACGTCATGCACTTCCGCTTCGCCAACTGAGGTGTGCTGCCGTCCGCCAAAGATGTCTGCCAACCGCCGCCAGCCGGCAGCCACGAGGCCGGGTTGCCGCAGAACCGGATTCCGGCCATAACCCGCTCAACTTTTTCGCCGCACATAGGAGAACCCCACGTGTTGCGCACCGCACTGACCTGTCTCGCATTCGCCCTGTCGCTGGGCCTGGCTTCTTGTGCCAACGAGCCGCAGATCTCGCATACGCCGGAAAAGGCCGAAGAGGCCGGCACGGCTCCGGTGACGGGAAACGATCCCGAGAATACGCTCGTCATCGAGACCAAGGATGGCAAGGTGCTGATCGGCCTGCGTCCGGATCTCGCCCCCAACCACGTCGCCCGCATCAAGCAGCTGGCCCGCGAGGGTTTCTATAACGGCGTCGTCTTCCACCGTGTCATTCCCGGCTTCATGGCCCAGACCGGCGACCCGACGGGGACCGGGGCCGGCGGCTCGAAATACCCCGATCTGCAGGCCGAGTTCAATCCGGCCGCCTTCGAGCGCGGGACCCTTGGAGCGGCCCGCAGCCAGAGCCCGGACTCGGCCAACTCGCAGTTCTTCATCACCTTTACCCGCGTACCCCACCTCAACGGACAATACACCGTGTTCGGCAAGGTCACCGAGGGCATGCAGCACATCGATGCCGTGAAAAAGGGCAGCGAAAGCAACAACGGCCAGGTCGACAATCCCGACAAGATGCTGAAGGTCTACGTCCTCGCCGACGCCAAGACCTGACAACATCATAATCTTCGGACACCCGCCAGACACCCCAACACGAACCAAGGAGAAGCCGCGATGGCCGACTTCAAGGATCCAGAAAACACCCTCGTCATTGAAACCACAAAAGGCCGCGTCGTCATCGAGATGCTGCCCGACCACGCCCCCAAGCACGTCGAGCGGATCAAGCAACTCGCCCGCGAGGGCTTCTATGACGGCATCGCCTTTCACCGCGTCATCGAAGGCTTCATGGCCCAGACCGGTTGCCCGAAAGGCACCGGCACGGGCGGCTCCGACTATCCCAACCTGCCCGCCGAATTCAACGATGAAGCGCATGTGCGCGGCGTCTGCTCGATGGCGCGGGCCACGCCACCGAATTCCGCCAACTCGCAGTTCTTCATCTGTTTCGGCGATGCTTCGTTCCTCGACGGCCAGTACACCGCCTGGGGAAAGGTCATCGAGGGGATGGACAACGTCGACAAGATCAAGCGCGGCGAGCCCGTCCGCGATCCCGACCGCATGGTCTCGATGAAGGTTGCCGCCGACCTTTGAGCGTTCCACTGCGCGTCAGCGGCACAATGACAGCTTGGTCAAAGGAACGCGAAGTGCCGCAAACACACCGCACCACTCCAATCGCAATCGCCGTCGCCGGATTGCTCGGCGCCGGTGGTGTGGCGCTCGCGGCAGCCGCCGCCCATGTCGCGGCCGGCGATGCTGTGCGCGCGGCAGCCGAGATCGCCATGGTGCACGCGGCGGCATCGATCGCCATTGTCGCCTACGCGAGCCACTCCAGATCGCCTGCGGCATGGCGCGGAATCGCAGCCGCCATGCTCCTCGGCGCCGGGCTGTTCTCGACAACCGTCGGCCTTGGGGCCTTGGCCGATTTGAGGCCCTTGCCGATGCTCGCTCCGATCGGCGGCTCATTGACCATTATCGCCTGGATCGGCGTCGCAATCGCCGGCGTCATCGAGGCGATTTCGCCCGGGACCCGATGAAGACCGACCTGTTCGATTTCGAGTTGCCGGAAGACCTGATCGCGCTGCGTCCGGTCTTCCCCCGCGACGCCGCCCGCATGCTGGTCGTGCGGCCGGGCGGTGATCCTGAACTGACCGACGGCTGCGTGCGCGAACTCGCTGATCTTCTCGAACCCGGCGATTGCCTGGTGTTCAACGACACCCGCGTCATCTCTGCCGCCTTGACCGGAGTCCGGACGCGCGGGGAGAACGTCGCGCGCATCGATTGCAACCTGCACAAGCGCCTTGATGGCAATCGCTGGCGGGCTTTTGCCCGCCCGGGAAAGCGCCTCGCCGTCGGCGAACGTATCCGCTTCGGGAAAGCCGGCACGAGTTGCCTGCCGGGAGCGCTCGAAGCGACCGTCGAGGAGAAGGAGGGCGGTGAAGTCACGCTATCGTTCGACATCTCGGGGCCCGACCTCGACGCCGCCATCGCCGCCGCCGGCGTCATGCCGCTGCCGCCTTACATTGCCGCCCGTCGCCCGGCCGACGCAGATGACGATGCCGCCTATCAAACGGTCTATGCGCGCACTGACGGCGCCGTCGCCGCCCCCACCGCAGGTCTGCATTTCACGGACGCCCTGTTCGCCGGTCTCGCCCGGCGCAAAGTCGCCCATGCGTTCGTCACCCTGCACGTCGGAGCCGGCACATTCCTGCCCGTCAAGGCCGACGATACCGACCTGCACCGCATGCACGCCGAGTGGGGAACGATTGTGCCGGAAACGGCCGAGGCGCTCAACGCCACGCGCGCGGCGGGCGGCCGCATCGTGGCGGTCGGCACCACGTCGTTGCGGTTATTGGAAAGCGCGGCGAACGACGACGGCACGATTCCAAGCTGGACTGGCGACACCGACATCTTCATCACGCCGGGCTATCGCTTCAAAGCCGTCGACGCCTTGATGACGAACTTCCACCTGCCGCGTTCGACCTTGTTCATGCTGGTCTCGGCATTTGCGGGACTGGAGACGATGCAGCGGGCCTACCGCCACGCCATCGATGCGCGCTACCGTTTCTATTCCTACGGCGACAGTTCGCTGCTGTTTCGATCAGGCGCCGCGGCTTAGCATTCGGCCGAGTTCTGCACGGAAGGGTTCGCCAAGGTCGTCACGCGTCAAGCCGTAAGCGACGTTGGCCATCAGGAAGCCGAGCTTCGATCCGCAATCGTAGAGTTCACCTTCGAAGCGGACTGCGTGGAACTTCTGATCGCGCCGCTCGAGAAGACCAAGCATCGCGTCCGTCAGCTGGATTTCATTGCCGGCTCCGGGTTTCTGTTTTTCGAGAAGTTCGAAAATCTCCGGCTGCAGGATGTAGCGGCCGGTGATGTGCAGGTTCGATGGCGCATCGGCGGGTTTGGGCTTCTCCACCATCGTCGTGATCTCGCTTACATCCTTCTCCAGGTCGTCCACCCCGACGATGCCGTAGTTCTGCGTCTGGTCTTCGGGCACCGGAGACACCGCGATCAGGTTGCCGCCGACCTCCTCGTAGGCCTTCATCATCTTGGACAGACACGGTTGCGACGAAAAATGCAGCATGTCGGGGAGCAGCAGCGCGAAGGGCTCGTTGCCGACGATGTCGCGTGCGCACCACACCGCGTGGCCGAGTCCCTGCGCCGACTGCTGGCGCGTGAAACTGGTCTGGCCCGCGCTCGGCAGATCTTGCTGCAGGCTTGCGAGTTCCTTCGACTTGCCGCGTTCGGCCAAGGTGCGCTCCAATTCGAACTGGCGGTCGAAATGGTCCTCGATGACCCCCTTGTTGCGACCGGTGACGAAGACGAAATGCTCGATGCCCGCAGCCCGCGCTTCATCGACGACATGCTGGATCACGGGCCGGTCGACGACGGTGAGCATCTCTTTCGGCATGGCCTTGGTGGCAGGAAGGAAGCGCGTGCCGAGACCGGCAACGGGAAACACGGCCTTGCGAATGCGGGCGGGAACTTTTGGCATGAAGATGGTAACCTTCCGTTTTCTGCCGTCAATTAGAGCGGCGCATACGAGACAAGCGCCAATCTCGTCAATCAATCCTTAATGCGATGCCCGACAACGGGAGCGATATTGTCGTTTGGTTTACGCTCAAACCAAGGCTACCAATTGGGGAGGCCTGACAGGCAGCAAGCGGGCCCGTTCTGGTATGGTTCTTGAACGCGTCGGCATTCAGAAACGGTGGCGCTTCAGCCTGCGCGCACGAGTTGCGCGCCGGTTGCGAAGCGCCGTCAACGGCCAAATCTCGATCAGGGACGTTACAACTCATGACCATCCTCGTAACCGGCGGTGCCGGCTATATCGGCAGCCACATGGTGCTGGAGCTTCGCGACGCAGGCGAAGACGTCGTCGTGCTCGACAACCTGTCGACCGGCTTCGCGTGGGCTATCCCCGACGATGTGCGCCTTGTTGTCGGAGACGTCGGCGATGAGGCCCTGGTCCAGCGCGTGATCGCCGAACACCACGTTGACGCAATCATCCACTTCGCTGGCTCCATCATCGTTCCGGAATCGGTCGAAAATCCGCTTCTCTACTATCGCAACAACACCTCAAACACGCGCAACCTGATCGAATGCGCGGTGGCCGGAGGGGTCAGGAACTTCATCTTTTCCTCGACCGCCGCCGTCTATGGCAATCCCGAGGAAAACCCCGTTTCAGAGACCGCGCGCCTGCAGCCCGTCTCGCCTTACGGCTGGTCGAAACTGATGAGCGAACAGATGCTCGCCGATACGGCTGCGGCCCATGCCTTCAACTACGTCGCGCTGCGCTACTTCAACGTCGCCGGTGCCGACCCGCAAGGGCGCACGGGACAGTCAACCCCTAACGCGACACACCTGATCAAGGTTGCTTGCGAGACGGCCCTTGGGCGCCGTGCCGCCATGCAGGTGTTCGGCACCGACTACCCGACCCGGGATGGCACCTGCATCCGCGACTACATCCACGTCAAGGATCTCGCCATGGCCCACATGGTTGCCCTCGGCTACCTGCGCAAAGGCGGCAAGTCGGACGTATTCAATTGCGGCTATTCGCAAGGCTTTTCGGTGTCCGAGGTCGTCTTAGCGGTCAAAAAGGTCAGCGGCATCAATTTCGAAGCCCGCTTGGCGGAGCGTCGTGCGGGCGATCCCGCGGCAATCGTCGCCGCATCCGACAAGATCCGCGCGCGGTTGCAATGGCTGCCTGCACATGACGACCTCGAGGGGATCGTCCGCAATGCGCTCGACTGGGAAGAGCGGCTGTCGCGCATGAAAGAAGCCTGCTGAGCCGCGGAAAGAACCGAAGTTCCGTGACGTTGCGCCGCATTATGGCCTTGAATTCCTTGGTTATCTGATCTCTCATTGCAGCGGGAACCAAAGGACAAACTCTTGGCAGCGGGCGCAGCGCGAAAACGGAGCGATCCTTGGGCGGGCGGCTTCACCATCATGATGCTCGCCGTTGCATTCATCCAGGCGATCAGCACGGCCGAGCGCCTGCACGCCGAACAAAGCCAGCCCTTCGCCGAATTCATCGAAAGCCTTTGGCCAGAGGCTCGCGACAAATTCGAGGTCTCGCGCGCCACATTCGATCGGGCGACCAAGAACCTGAAACCCGACCTGTCGCTTCCCGATCTGGCGCTGGATGGCAAGCCGCTCACGGTCCGGCAGGCCGAATTCACCCGCGCGCCATCCGAGTACCTCGATTCCGCCTACCTGGGGCGGCTGGCGCAGACCGGTCGCGGGCTTGCCGCGAAATACAAATCCGAGCTCGCTGAAATCGAAACCCGCTTCGGTGTCCAAAGCGCAATCATGCTGGCGATCTTCGGGCGCGAAACCGCGTTCGGCGCCTATACCCCCGAGCACGACGCGATTCGCGCGCTCGCGACGCAGGCGTGGACCGGCCGGCGCAGGGAGCGGTTCCGGGACGAATTTCTCTATGCTTTGAAGCTGCTCGAAAAGGGCGTGCCGCGTGACAAGATGCGCTCGTCCTGGGCCGGCGCCATGGGGCTGACCCAGTTCCTGCCCTCCGAATTCTTCGCCCATGTCCACGATTTCGGCGGTGACGGCTACGCGGACTTGTTCGATTCGGTGCCAGATGCACTCGCATCCGCTGCCCGCCAGCTGAAAAACCACGGTTGGAAGAGCGATCTCGAGTGGGGCTATGAAGTCGTGATCCCGCAGTCGGCCGATTGTGCGATGGAAGGCCCCGCCGGCTCCATGACTTTCGCCCAATGGATCGAGAAGGGCTTCAAGCGCGTGGGCGGCAAACCCTGGCCGGCCGGTCTCGACAGCGTCGAGGCCTACCTGATGTCGCCGGCCGGCGCCCACGGCCCATCGTTCCTTGTCACCGACAACTTCAAGGCGATCCGCGAATACAATACCTCCGACCTCTATGCGACGTTCATCGGCAATCTCGCCGATCGCATCCGCGGCGGCGCTGATTTCCAGACACCCTGGAAATCCATCGGGCCGCAGAAAACCGCGATCATCCGCGCCGTCCAGGAGGGGCTGAAGGCGCGTGGTCATCCAATCACGGTGATCGACGGCTTTATCGGTTCGAATACGCGTCGCGAGGCAGGCCAGTTCCAGCGCACAACTGGAATGAAGGTCGATTGCTGGCCCTCGGAAGAATTGGTGCGAAAACTCAATGGGGGTTGAGCAATGCGCCCCGTAGCGCTGTGCCGGCGTGCGATTATGCTATAAACCCACGGCGGTTCATTCTGCTCAAGACTTCGGAACGAAAACGGAATACGGCCCATGCGCCTTCCCAGCAGCAAACGTCTTCGCGGTATCACTGTGGCGCTCGTTGCAATTGTGCTGTCGCTGCCGGCATCGCGGCTCGACGCCCAGGATACGGGAAGCTATGTCACGCCATTCCCGCAAGGCGACAGCTACATTCTGGAAGTCGTCGGCGATTCCTTCGCCGAGGGACTGCTCTACGGCCTGCGCGAGGAAATCGGCCGCGACAGCCAGGTCCAGGTCGGCAGCGCCGTCGGCTCGCTGAGCCGCATCACGTTCAACACCTTCGACCAGAAGCTTGCCGACCTGAAGGCCGATCTGTTGGCGAAGAAAGCCCATATCGGCGTCGTCATGCTCGGCGCCCAGGATCAGGCCCGGATCGCCGGCCCGGACGGCAGGCGCCATGCCATCGGCGAGCCCGAATGGCACGCCGAGTACGCCCGCCGCGTCGATGCAATGATGAAGACCCTGAAGGGAGTCGGGATCGCCCTTTACTGGGTCGGACTGCCCAACATGCGCGACCGGACCGACGATTCGGCAGCCCAGATCATCAACGACATCATCCGCGAACGCGCCTACCTCAACGGTATCAAGTTCATCAATATCTATTCGAGTTTCGCCGATGAACAGGGCGGCTACTCCGCCTTCGGCCCCGATACGGCCGGCAACGAAAAGCGCATGCGCTGGCGCGACGGGGTGCATTTCACCGGTGCCGGATATGCCAAGGTCGCCCATTATGTGGCC
>Ga0180009_10000781_pt1 | contig 41343 bp, 33 predicted proteins | sample OS_PC_MetaG_FD_123537 | JGI IMG/M metagenome (GOLD analysis project Ga0180009, IMG submission 123537) | Groundwater microbial communities from the Aspo Hard Rock Laboratory (HRL) deep subsurface site, Sweden - OS_PC_MetaG | ecosystem: Environmental > Aquatic > Deep subsurface > Groundwater...
GATTATTTTTTCTCCGTTGTAAATTATATATTAAAAATGTTTCTTTTAATAAAGAACATCGCGTGAAAAAAAAGAATATTAAAAAAAATTTATTGTATCTTCTTGCTTTAATTATTATCTGGTCCTGTTCGGATAACAGCAAAATTAATTATGTAATACCAAAACCTTATTCGATCAGGATAAGTAATGAATTAAATATTTATCAAGCCGACTCATTAAAAAATCATCTCAAAAATATAATTTCCGATTCGCTATTTCTAATTAACGATGATGACTTTTACACAATAAATATAGGATATTTTAACTCTTCGCTGTCGGCGGGAGAAAAAGCCTTTAATTACTTCTGCGATTCTCTAATTGGCGAGTATTCAATTTATTATGGCGATAGTGTAAAAGTTTATGATGAATACCGCTATGTCCCGTTTCTAGGAGAAGATTTTAACAGACCGGCTTTATTTAAATATGATCTGCTGAAAAAGAAGAAGCGAATTATCTGGAGCAAATGGGGTAGGAAAATATTAAACTTATCTTATCCAAAGAATTTTAGTCCTGCTTATTTTTATACAGCGCTTACTTACGGACGTGATGCCGGATTTCCTTATATAACAGATGTACGCGTATATAAATTTAATATTTATGACAATACAATAAAAAGACTTGAAAAAATAGGAAAAGGTCTTCAAGTATTCTCTGAATTTGATTCCTCGTGGTATTACAATGTTTATTTTAATATACTCGATTCTACAAATACTTCAGATTTAATACAGATTAAAAACACATACAATGCGAAAGGCGTTAAAATAGAATCGAGTGAAAAAATCTATAATATTTTAAATGACGGATATCCTGTGCCGCGTTTACCTCTTCCTAGGCTTGTTTCCCCAAATAGAAAATATTTCTTAAAAGCCGAAGGAAGCGATTCTTCAATTTCTTATTTCCTGAATAATTATGATAAGAACAAAAGAGATTTTGTTTTTTCCTCGGAATTGGAGCCTGGGAAAATTGAATGGAGCAGGGATGAAGATTATTTAATGATTAGTTTTAAGAATCCTGCCAATGATGAAGATTCTAAATTATTGCTGATCGAAACTGATGGGGCTTCGATAATAAAAGAATTTAATAACAGCGGGGCTCTGAATTTTATTGTACACGGCGATTTGCTTATATTTGATAGCTGGAATCTTAATGATTCGCAGATAATTATTTATAACTATAAAAAGCGTATGCCCTTCGATACATTATCGGTTTACGGAGGCTGCGGATTAAACTATATTAAATCAGAATATATCGGTTATTGATTGAAAACATATTATAAGATACTTAATTATGTGAAGCCGTATTGGAAACATTTGGGCGTTTCTATAATTTGCACGGTTCTTTATGCATTGCTTAACGGAGCTTCTGTTTATTTAACCATACCTTTGCTTGAAACCCTTTTTAATAGTGGTACCGAAAGCATTTCTATCGAAAAAAAATCTGATAACGCTAATGATAGTATTATTATTCCACCGGAATTAAATGAACAAATTACATCTTTTACAGAAGATATTAAAAATTATATTTTTTCAGGCGATCAAAGTGAGGTTCTTTTAAAAATCTGTTTGTTGATTTTTATTGCGTTTTTGGGTAAAAATATCTTCGCTTATTTCCAGGCATTTTTTCTCGCTTTTGTTGAACAGGGAGTTATAAAAGATTTAAGAGATGCAGCCTATAAACATCTACATAAACTTCCTATGAGCTACTTTAAAGGTGAGAAAACTGGTAATTTAATTTCAAGAATTGTTAATGATGTTTATGTTGTGCAGACTAGTGTGTCAACCGTTTTTCTTAATCTTGTTAGAGAACCGTTAACAATAATTGTTTTTTTAGGAATAGCTTTTTCAATAAGCTGGAGACTTACATTATTCTCTTTTGCAGTTCTGCCTTTCTCATTGTTTTTTATTTCATGGATTGGATTAATTCTCCGAAAACAAAGTACAATACTACAGGAAAAAATGGCCGATTTAACAACGATTCTTCATGAGACTATTTCCGGTGTCAAAATTGTTAAAGCATTCGGCATGGAAAATTATGAAAACAAAAAGTTTATAAATCAAACAAACAAGCTTAGAAAAACTGTACTAAAAATGGTGCGCATAAGAAACGCTGCCGCTCCTATTACAGAATTTTTAAGTGTGGTTGTTGGTGTTGCAATAATTTATTACGGCGGTCATCTTGTTTTACAGGAAGGCACTTTAAAAGCAAGTGAGTTTCTCGGATTTCTTTTCGCGATTTTCAGCATCATGCCTCCCGTAAAAGAATTAAGCAGTGTTAATAATAAAATTCAGGAATCAAGCGCAGCGGCCGACAGAATATTTGAAATATTGGAAACAGAACCTAAAATTAGAAACATACAAAATGCCGTTTCAATTGATACCTTTAATTCTAAGATCTCATTCATGAATATATTTTTCCATTATGACGATTCGGATGAACTTATTCTAAACGATATAAATTTTGAGGTAAATAAAGGTCAAATAATTGCACTTGTTGGAAGCAGCGGCGCTGGAAAATCTACTCTCGTAGATTTAATACCAAGATTTTATGATCCGACTGGCGGACAAATATTATTTGACGGAATTGATTCCAGAGAAATTAAAATTGAAGATCTCCGAAAATTAATGGGAATTGTAACGCAAGAAATAGTATTGTTTAATGAATCAGTAATAAATAATATAGCATACGGGTTTACAGATTACCCCGAAGAAAAAATTATCGCAGCCGCTAAAGCCGCTAATGCTCATGATTTTATTCTTGAACTGCCTCACGGATATGAAACTATAATCGGCGAAAGAGGAACTAAACTATCCGGCGGACAAAGACAAAGAATTTCTATTGCACGAGCCTTGCTGAAAAATCCTCCTATTATGATCTTTGACGAAGCTACTTCCGCATTGGACAACGAATCGGAGTTGCTTGTTCAGGAAGCCATTGAGAGACTTATGAAAGAAAGAACTACCTTTGTAATTGCTCACCGTTTAAGCACAATAAGAAACGCAAATAGAATTCTTGTAATGGATCAAGGCCGTATTATTCAAGACGGCGATCATCAAACACTTATTCAAGAAAAAAATGGTCTTTATAAAAAACTATACGAAATGCAGTTTAATTAACGGATTGTAATTTGAAAAATGTATCATCGATCAAATTAATTGATAACATAATATTATTTTTTACCGTAGTATTTTTAGCCAGTTTAACTAATTCCATATTTGTAAACCAGTTAGGTTACTACGGGGCGCTGATTTTTATAGTTATTAAATCATCCATATTAAAAGAAAACGCTTTTAAAAAAAATGGACTGGAAATATTTTTCATTCTTTTTATTTCAGCCGAAATATTATCTACTATATTTTCTGAAAACCTGCCGCAGTCATTTAATAATTTATTAAAAAGAGTATTACTGCTCCCTGTAGTATATATTATAATTGCTTCCGCGGATTCAAAAGAAAAAACGAAATTATTCTTCAAAATTTATATCAGTTTTGCCGTTATTAGCGCGGCAATTTATTTATTTAACTCATATCAATACTTTATTACAGGATTATTCAGTATAACCGGCTCGGGACCTTCGGTTTTTCAGTATCCGATCACAACTTCGGAATTGTTAAGTTTTACTGTAATTTTTCTCTTCGCTTTTTTAATTAATGAAAAGGGAAGTTATAAAAATAAGATTATAATTTTATTGGGATTTATTATTTCGGCTGCGGCGTTAGCAGCCACTTATAAACGGACCGGATGGCTTGGAGTAGCCGCCGGAATTGTTTTTATATTATTGATTAGAAAAAAATATTTGTACTTGGTGCCTGTAGTACTTGCATTGGTTTACTTGGTGTTTTCGGCAAAAAATGGAAGTAGTGTTTATATATACAACTATGATTCAAATATTTATAGCGAATCTTCTTCCTTTGATACAGAAGGAAGAGCTTCCGATATTTTACCGGATAACGGCGGGAAATATTATTTATCGGATTATGAAAATGGACTAATAACTTTTTCCGGGAATAAAATTATTAACAAGTTAGAGCTGCCGGAACCTATTGTAAAATTATTGAAATGGAACGATAGTCTTTATTGCGCGGCTTTAATAGATACACGGTTTATTCTCCTTAATAAAAATATAAACGGTCAATTTGAGACTGATGCGGAATTGTTGTCGCCCGGATATACACGGGATTATAAAATCAGAAACAATTATTTGTATGTGCTTGACAGCGACAGCGGATTAACTGTATTCGATGCGGATAAAAAAGGCACAAGGTTCCCTCAGATTAATAATAACGTTCTGCTTGAAATTGATTCATTAAGAATGGTTCTTGTTACAACGGACAGAAAACTAAAAATTTATAAACTTAATAACTATTTGCCCGCAGAAATTATTGATTCTCCGCCGATTGAAGGTAACCTGAATTTTATAAAACTTTTCAACAATGAATTATTATTTTCCGACAAAAGCGGAATTAAAAAGTATGATTTTAGTTCTCAGAAAACTTTGGATATTAAATATGCCGGCGATGAAAAAATATATAATCTATATCAAGAAGAACAAAAATTATTTGCCGTAACTGCAAACGGTACAATTTACGATATTGATAAACATATAATCGATTCATTGAAAATAATCTCAAAAATTGAAGCTGGTTTTATACCTCAGTCAATTTCATATGAGGGTAATAATTTATTCCTCACAAAGGTGAAACGAAGTAGATTAGCCAGTATATTCGATCCATACCTTCCTTCAAATACTGTAAGAATATCACTTTGGACTGCCGGCTGGGAAATATTTAAGGATAATCCTATTTTTGGAGTGGGTGACATTGATTTAGCTGGTTTGTATATAAAATACAAATCAAAGTATGATAAAGAAATCCAAGGTCATTTACATAATAATTACGTTCATCTACTCGCAACATTAGGAGCTTTCGGTTTTATTATTGTCGCTCTGCTACTATTGAAAATATTTATCGAAAATATAAAAATATTTAATAGCCTTAAGAATATACCTTTTGCTTCTTCATTTTCTTTAGGCGCAATCGGTTGCTTTGTGTCATTTTTAGTAGCCGGACTAACGGAATGGAATTTCGGCGATCATGAAATAATTACTATGATTTGGTTTATAACTGGATTAAATTTCGCATTTTATTTTCAATATAAAGAAAAACATAAAGCCTGATTATTTACTAGATTTATTTATTGTTTTAAAGTAATTCGATTTTACAATTTTTCTAATAGCTTTAATAATAAACATATAATCCCGCATTGCAGCATCTCAAATACTTGCTTGCGGAAAATTCTGTAACCCGGAAAAATAGGCTGCTAAAATTTTGAATAAGGAAAAAATAAAAATTCTATTCATTACTGTTAGGGCTGATTTTGGCGGCGGACCGGAACACTTATATAAACTCGCAAAATATCTATCAAACGAATTTGAAAATTATTTCGCTTGTCCTGATGATTTCCCTTACTATGAAAAATATTCAAGGCTGGCGGGACGAAGCAGAATTACTAAAATACCTCACAGGAAAATATCGTTATTTGCACTCCTAAAACTTATTTATGTAGTTAAGAAAAATAAAATAAGAATAATACATTCACATGGAAAAGGAGCGGGCGTATACGGAAGATTAATTTCCGTATTATCCGGAAGAAGCTGCATCCATACTTTTCACGGTCTGCACATCGGCAGTTACGGATTCTTAAAAAGAAATTTATATCTTATTTTCGAGAGAGCATTATCAATCGTCACTTCAAAAATTATAGCAGTATCTCAAAGTGAAAAAGAATTAATGCTTAAAAACAAAATTAGCGTTTCAAATAGAATTGAATTAATTGAAAACGGCGTTGAGGTTACGGAGAAAAGGATTAATACTCATTTGAGCCAAAATGAAAAATTTAACATAATAACAATTACCCGTTTTGATTATGCGAAGAATTCGGGATTGCTGTTTGGAATTGCGCTTAGTTTGAGATCAAAACTCAAAACAAAAGAATTTGTAATAAATGTTTTAGGCGAAGGGGAAGGGAAAAAAGAACTTAAAAGTAAAATTGAAAATAGTCCGGTACGTGATAATTTTGTTTTCTGGGGTGCGGTCACAAATCCTCAGTACTATTTATTAAAATCACATTGTTATCTTTCAACATCACGCTGGGAAGGTCTGCCTTTGGCTGTTCTGGAAGCAATGGCGGTTGGACTTCCGGTTATAGCTTCAAACGTTGCGGGTAATAAAGATGTAGTTAAAGAATCGGTGAACGGTTTACTTTATGATATTAATAAACCAGAGGACGCTGCAGATTGTTTAATTAAAATCATAAATAATAGTTTTTTATTCTCCGCTTTTTCAAAAAATGCAGTCGATCAAATTATGAAGAATTACACATTGGATTCTATGGTAAAGAAGACGGAAAATTTATATTATAGTGTCATAAATAAGAGAACTTAAGGGGATTTAGTTTGAAATTAGCAATTGTGCATGAATGGTTTTTAGATTATATGGGTTCTGAAAAATGCGTTGAGTCGTTTACAAACCTATGGCCTGATGCTGATGTGTATGCTTTGTTCGATTTCTTAAATGATGAACATAGAGAAATAATTTTAAAAGGGAAAAATTCTAAAACCAGTTATCTTCAAAAATTCCCTTTTATGGAGAAACATTTCAGAAATTATTTCCCATTATTCCCGTTTGCAGTTGAGCAGCATGATGTAACCGGGAATGATGTAGTATTAACAAGCTCCCATTCGTTTGCAAAAGGAATAATCACGAGCGTAAATCAGCTCCATATCTGTTACTGCCATACTCCAATCCGCTATGTATGGGATTTATACCACCAGTACTTGAAAGAATCAAATTTGGATAAAGGATTTAAAGGTTATATTGCTAAAAGAATGCTTCATAAAATAAGATTGTGGGACTCAACAACTTCCAATAGGGTTGATTATTTTATCGCGAACTCGAATCATGTTGCGAAACGCATAAAAAAAATTTACGGTAAAGATTCGGAAGTAATATTTCCGCCGGTTGATACCGATAAATTTGAAACTGAAAGCAACAAAGATGATTATTACCTTGTTGTATCAAGGTTCGTTCCTTATAAAAAAGTTGATTTGATTGTAAACGCTTTTGCGCAAATGCCCGATAAAAAGTTAGTTGTAATTGGAGACGGACCTGACATGAATAAAATTAAAGCAGCGGCCGGTAAAAATATCGAACTATTAGGACATCAATCATTCTCAGAATTAAAAAAATATATGATGAAGGCCAAAGCATTTGTATTTGCCGCGGAAGAAGATTTCGGAATAACAAACGTAGAGTTAATGGCTTGCGGAACTCCGGTAATCGCATATAAAATTGGCGGCGCTTCCGATTCTGTTATTCACAACAAAACCGGAATTCTCTTTGATGAACAGAATACTAAAAGTATTATTGATGCCGTCAACAATTTTGAGCAAAATAAAGATAAGTTTGATCCAATTGAAATATCTAAACATGCGGAAAGTTTTTCAAGAAAAAATTTCGAAATTAATATCAAAGAATTTGTTGAAACAAAATACGGGCAATTTAGAAATTAGAATTAATATTTGGCTGACAGGTTGCAATTATGTTGATAAATCAAAAATCTATTCAAAGTCTAAGAATATTCTCTGATCTAATTATTATTAATATTTCCTTTTTGGCGGCCGGGGTTCTTGCTCAATCATTACAAATATTACTTGATAGAAATTTTATATTTATACTTTTGCTGTTGCTGAATTTGATCTGGTTTTTTACTTCCCGTTCTGTTAGATTATATCAAGACTTAAATTACCGTCCCTTCAGTCTGCAGATAATTCAAGTATCAAAAGTTGTTTTTGTTCAATTATTATTCTCTGTACTTTTTATTTTTTCCGTTAAAGAAGACCTTTTTACAAGAAATTTCATTTTATTTAATTCTGCTTTTGTATGGTTTCTTGTACTATCAAAAGAATATTCCGTCCGTAAATGGGTTTTCAGCCAAAGGAAGAAACATAGTTTATTAAAAAAAATACTAATTGTAGGTACCGGTGAATTAAGCGAGTCCTTTAAAGAATTTATTGAAAACAACTCCGAATTCGGATTCGGTTTTGCCGGATATATTTCGGTTGATGGTTCAAACGGAGAAAATATTCTGGGAGATTTTGATAAGATTGAAGAAATTATTCAGACAAATAATATAAACGATGTTGTAATCGCAATTCCAAGCATATATTCAGAGTATATTGAAAAATCAATAAAGATATGTGATAAAAACGCAGTTAACTCCTACATAATTCCTGAGTACTTTAAATTCCTGTCCAGCAAATTTCAAATTAATTATTTTGGCGACTTCCCTATAATTACCGTTCGCAACAATCCGCTTGATGAAATTCAATGGAGATTGTTAAAGAGAGTTTTTGATATTGTATTTTCCTTTTTTGTGATTGTATTTGTCTTGTGGTGGCTGTTTCCTGTAATTTCAATTTTAATAAAACTTACATCTAAAGGGCCTGTGTTATTTCTGCAGGATAGAGTCGGTACCGGCAACAAACATTTTAAATGTTATAAGTTCCGTACAATGAGACTGGAATCGTCACTTGATAATAAATCGAATAAAATTGTTACCAAGGGAGACAGCAGAATTACCGAAATCGGATCTGTTTTAAGAAAAACTAATCTTGATGAGATACTGCAATTTTGGAACGTCTTAAAAGGTGATATGTCCGTCGTCGGTCCAAGACCTCACCCAATTCCATTTAACGACATGTACAGCGAGTTTGTTGAAGAAATAAAACTGCGCCATAGGGTTAAACCGGGAATTACGGGGTGGGCTCAAATACACGGACTTAGAGGGGACGTGGACGATTACGAAGAAAATAAACTGCGTGCAAAGAAAAGAATAAAATATGATATTTGGTATATCGAAAACTGGACTTTCGGTTTGGATATAAGAATTATTTTTGATACCGTTATACAGATATTTACAGGAAAAAACAGAGGATTCTAATTTTTAATAAAAAAAGTGATTAAAAGTGAAAATTGGATTAATACCTAACATTTCTAAAGAAGATATTCTTGATGTAGTTACAATACTTATTCAGAAACTCAGCGCTAATGATATTGAATACGTCTTAAGCAATTCTTTAAAAGAACTTAAAATGAAATTCAATAAATCAATTAATAATTCAGAATTTATGGGACATAAGGAATTAAGCGAGTCATGCGATATTTTAATATCAATTGGCGGCGACGGCACAATGCTGAATACTGCATTTGAAGCTCGAGAATCTAATATTCCTATGTTAGGATTAAACTTCGGAAAACTGGGGTTTCTCGCTGAGTTCGATATGAAAAGCCTTGATAAATTTATTGAAGATTTGCGGACTGGCAATTATGAAGTTGAAGAAAGAATGGCACTGGAAGGATGGACAAATTATAAAAGTGAAGAAAAAATGTTCGCGATAAATGATATTGTGATTGATAAAGGCGGCTGGCCGAAGATGATTCAGATGACTATCAAAGTAGATAATGAATATGTAACAACTTTTTCGGCAGACGGTGTAATTATCGCGACTCCGACGGGTTCAACCGGTTATTCATTATCAACAGGCGGACCTATTGTTAACCCCAAAAGCGATGTTATAACTCTTAGCCCTATTTCACCGCATTCATTAACAATGCGCCCGCTTGTTCTTTCCAGCAAACAGAAAATTTCAATTGAGGTTGAATCTCATCATACTTCCGTTCAGGTTAATTGCGACGGCAACCGAGTTTATAGTTTCTCACCTCCATTAATTGTTGAGGTATGCAAAAAAGCAAAAGGCGTAAAATTGGTGCATACCGATTCGACAAATTATTTTGAAATATTGAGGAATAAGCTATTTTGGGGTTTAGACGTTAGAAATAAACCTCATCATAATGAAGGCAAATAGAATGAAGATATTAATATTTATGTTTTTATTTACGTCCGTAATAACTGCGCAGAATAAAATTACGATTGATGAAAGAACTAATCGGAATATGGCCGTCGGATACTGTAATAGAACTATATTTGAAGATTCAAGTTTCGTAAATTGGTTTAATGAAGAGTATTCCAATTATGAAATCAAAAATATTGATGATGTATCTGATAAATTAGCGGATATAAATGTTACTATTGTTCTTGGAACTTGGTGCGGAGACAGCAGAAGAGAAGTCCCGCGTTTTTATAAAATATTGGATTCTTTAAATTTCCCCGATGATAGAATCAAATTATTATTTGTTGATAGAAAGAAACAGGGGATTGAAAATGAAACAGAAGGATTAAATATTGAATACGTTCCAACCTTCATTTTTTATAGGGATGAGAAAGAAATAGGAAGAATTATTGAAACACCCGATGAATCATTAGAAGAAGATTTAATTTCAATTGCTGAATAATATTATTAAATAGTTATTAAGTATTAAAAAAGGGGAACAAATTGTTCCCCCTTTTTTAATTTGTTCAATAAGTTGTAATTACTAATTATTATTAATTTCAAACTCCGGAATTTCAATTAGATCTGCATCATCAAAATTTTTCGGTTTGGTACCGTTGCCGTTTTTCCTATCTGAAATTTCAATATTAACTTTTCTAATATCTTCCGTTTCATCGGACATGCTCGGAAATCCGGGTCCTTTGTATTCTTTATAAACAAAATTTTCGTACTTATAATTTCTGAGAATAATTTTGTCTTCGTCCTGATGCAGTACATATTTAGGTAGCAGCGGAATTTTGCCACCTCCTCCGGGAGCGTCAATTACAAAGTGGGGAATAGCAAGTCCGCTTGTGTGACCGCGAAGATTATCCATTATCTCTAATCCTTTAGCCACAGAAGTTCTGAAATGGCTTGCGCCCTTGGTTTCATCAGCCATATATAGGTAGTAAGGACGCACTCGCATTTTTAATAATTTCAGAAGAAGTTCTTTCATAACTTCGGAACTATCGTTAACGCCCTTCATAAGAACAGCTTGATTATTAACCGGGCAGCCAGCATCGATTAGCATTGAGCATGCCTTTTTACTTTCTTCGGTAATTTCCCATGGATGATTAAAATGAGTATTAACATAAATTGGATGATACTTTTTAATCATCTCACAAAGTTTAGGAGTAATCCTTTGCGGAAGTACGCAAGGCATTTTTGTTCCTAGTCTAATTATTTCAACGTGCGGAATTTCTCTCAATCTGCTCAATATTCTTTCAAGCAGGTAATCGGTAAGCATAAGCGGATCGCCGCCGGAAAGAACAACATCGCGGATTTCTTTATGCTCTTCAATATAGTTAAATGCGGATTCAAGAGATTTCATTGAAATTTTATCTGAATCTCCGACCTTTCTTTTTCTTGTGCAAAAGCGGCAATACATACCGCATTGACTTGTTACAAGAAATAAGCATCTGTCGGGATATCTATGTGTTATATTGGGAACAGGGCTCATTTCATCTTCGTGCAAAGGATCTTCCGTTCCTTCAATATCTTCAAGCTCAATTCTATCGGGTACGCATTGAAGCCAAATTGGGTCTCCCGGATATCTAATTAAGCTGAGATAATAAGGATTAATCCTTGCTTGAAAGAATTCATCAAGTTGTTCAGCAACGCTTTTATCGAGATTAAATTTCTCAACAAGCTGATCAACAGTATGAATACTGTCACGAATCATCTGCTGCCATAATTCCATTTAGTATTCCTTTATTTATTTAGATATTTGCCAAACATTACTAAATCATCACCAACAGAATAAAAGTCTTTAATTAAGGAAACCGTATCATAACCGTTTCTAATATAAAACGATCTTGTTCCCGCATAACATTCTCTTGATGATGTTTCCGCTAAAATCAGTCTGCCTTTATTTTCTTTCGCAAAATTTTCCGCATGTTCAAGTAGTTTTTTACCAATCCCTTTATTTTGAATTCCCGGTTTAACAGCTATCCAGTATAAATCAAAAACTCCGTCGGTTAATGCTCTATGTCCGGTACAATGATAACCTAAAACAATATTATTTTCTTCGTAAATATAAATATTATAATAATCTTCTTCAGGTTTATTTAAAGAATCTTCAATTAATTCTAATGCAATAATTTTTTCTTCAGCACTGAATAAATCAATTTCATCAATAAGAGTTTTCAACTGCTTCTTGTGCTTCGAATGCAGTCTGGATATCATTGTCATTCCTTTTTAATGCAAACTCTGCGAGCCTATAAAGTACCTCGTCGTAAGTAATGCCGGCTGCCGCAGCCGATCTTACAAAACCGGAGTCTTTAGAAATATCAGGGTTCGGGTTAACTTCAATTACATACGGTGTATTATTTTTGCTAAGCCTAAAATCAACTCTGGCATAGTCTCTGCAATCCATAGCGTAGAAAGCGTCAAGCGCCATTCTTTCTATTTTAATTTTTGTTTTTTCATCTAGTTTTGCAGGACAAACCGGGACAGTATTTTTATAATAAACACTGGCTTCAGACCATTTAGCTTCGTAGGTAACAATCTTAGGCAGATTGTTGGGCAAATTCTTAAATGTAATTTCGGAGAGAGGTAATATTCTATTACCGAGTATAGCAGCGTTTATTTCTCTTCCCTTAATATATTCTTCAATTAGAACATCCTGCTTATAATTCTTAAATAGAAAATTAAGCTGGGTATTCATCGAGTTAAAATCATATGCCACGGAAAATTCCGAGATGCCAATACTAGCGTCTTCTTTACCTAGTTTTAATATAACCGGGAAATTCAGTTTGAATTTTTTTTCTTCAATTTTTTTATTTAAATAAGCCAGTAGATAATTCGGTGTTTTAATTCCGAATGATTGCAGAACTTGTTTGGTTCTTGATTTATTAAGGCAATTTCCGAGGGTAAGCGCTTTATTGCCTGTATATTCAATTTGCAGCAATTCAAAAATACCGGCGATATAACTTTCATAATTTGCGTTTCCGTCGATAGCTTCAACAAAGTTAAATATAATATTAGGAGAGGCTTTTTTCATTTTGGTGAGGGCAAGAGGAATATTTTTACCAATTGATAGCACATCTACATTTTCAAAGTTCTTTCCCAAAGCTGTTTTTATGTTGTCGATTTGAGCGACAAATTCGTTCTCGGAAAGATCTATTTTCTCTTCCTGTTTTTCGGAAGATTTTCCTAAGTAGTTTTCATAAATACTTGCAGGTTCGTTATAACAAATAAGTACTTTTTCTTTTCTTATCATAATAAATTGTGCCGCTTAGCCCCATAATATAGAACTCTGTTAATTAATTCATCATACTCAATGCCTGCTGATCTTGCCGCTTTTGGAAAACATGAATTATCCTTCGGATCCGGGAGAATTCCGGGGAGAGGATTAATTTCAATTATATTAGGTTCACCGTATTTATCTAATCTTACATCAAGACGGCTCCAATCTTTGCAGCGTAAAATATTATAAGACTTATGAGCAAGTTCATTAATTTTTGTTCTGAGTTCTTCATCTATTTTAGCGGGACATGTGTAAATGTCCATTGGATTTTCTTTAGTATCGAGAATCCATTTAGCCTCAAATGAATAAATCGGATGCATATTATCTGGGAGGTCTTCAAAATTTAACTCTATTATCGGAAGCACTTGTGCCTCATTTCCGTTTCCAAGCATTGCAACGGTAAATTCTCTGCCCGGTAAATATTCCTCAACAAGACAAGGCTGATTATATTCGGTTAAATATTTTTTCGATTCGTATTCAAGTTCGTTAAAATTAGAAACGTAAGAAGAATTAAAAATTCCCTTACTCGATCCTTCGGCAACTGGTTTAACAAAAACCGGAAAATCAATGGAAAAGTTTTGAAGATCATCGATTGATTGTATAAGCAGAAACTTTGGAGTTTTAATGCCGTAATAGGAGAGAATTTCTTTTGTTCTGGATTTATCTAAACATATTGCCAGCGTTAAAGGATCCGAGCCGGTATAGGGAATTTTCAACATATCCATTATCGCGGGAATTTGTGCTTCACGGCTTATACCGTTTTCATTTTCTGCAATATTAAAAACAATATCAATATCCGCGTTTCTTAGTTTTTCAAATGCATCGGCATTAGCTTCAATCATTATAACATCGTGATAAATTTCCAAAGCCGTTTTAACTGCGTTTATTGTTTCCATAGTATCCCACTCAGCATAAGTATCTTGAAATTTTTTCTGCTGTGCTGAACTATTATAAATGGAAATGTTATCGCTGACGAAGGTTTCTTCGGGCCTTACATTGTATGTTAGTGCAACTTTTAATTTTTTATTTATAGCAGGTGTATTAATGAATACTCCGTTAAAAAATTTATTGCAATATAATTAATAAATTTTTATTTACAATGAGCTTAAAAAATATTTTTCTAACCAAAAAATAATTTTTTAGGAGAAAAAAATATTAAAAATGCAGAGAAGTGTGTTTCGCCCTTTGTTTATGCTATGTTGGAGTACTTTAGGTTTTCTTTGTAGTTGTGAGCTAAATTTTCCCTAATTAATTTATTTTCATTTTTTTCTAAAGCCGGGTCGTCGTTTATAATTTTAAATGCATCTTCTTTTGCCGTAATAATTAATTCTGTATCGCTTATTAAGTCTGCATATTTAAAATCTGGGTATCCGCTTTGTTTTGTGCCGAGAATATCGCCGGGTCCTCTTAACTTTAAGTCAATTTCGGAAAGTTCAAAACCGCTTTCGATTCTTATCATTGCATTAAGTCTTATAGCAGCCTTGTTTTTTTCTATTTGTGAAGCAGACAGGAAATCAAAATTAAAGGCAAACTGCTTCTCTGCATATTTTGGGTCGATATTTGAGACTAATATGCAATATGCCTGCTGACTGCTTCTTCCTACCCTGCCTCTAAGCTGATGAAGCTGCGAAAGTCCGAATCTTTGCGCTTCGTTTATAATTATAATATTTGCGTCGGGAATATCTATTCCTACCTCAATTACAGTGGTAGAAACCAATACGTCAAATTCTTTTTGAGCAAATCGTTTCATTATTTCTTCTTTTTCATTCCATTTCATTTTACCGTGAAGAAGTCCGACATTCAGATTTTTTAAATATCCTTCGCGTAAATTATCGTAATAAGTTACGGCGGATTTAAGATCAAGTTTTTCCGAGTCTTCTACAAGCGGATAAACAATAAATGTCTGATATCCTTCATCCGACTTATCAATAACAAATTGGTAAATTTCCTTTAATTTATTTTCACTTCTCAGCACAGTTTTTATTGTTTTCCTGTCTTTTGGCATTTCTTTTATAATTGATACATCAAGGTCGCCGTAAACAGTCATTGATAAAGTTCTTGGAATAGGCGTAGCGGTCATAATTAGTACATCGGGCGAATTACTTTTTCGAATCAATCTTGATCTTTGAGCAACACCAAATCTATGCTGTTCGTCAATTACTACCAAGCCCAGTCTGTTAAATATGACACCTTCTTCCAGAAGTGCATGTGTCCCGATTATTATATCAGCTTTGTTTAATTCTATTTCTTTAAGATTGTTCTTCTTCTTGGAATTCTGCTGACCACCCAGCAAGAGACTGATATTAATGTTGAAGTCTTTAAGTAATCTTGAAATATTTATAAAGTGCTGGTTTGCTAAAATTTCTGTAGGCGCCATTATAACGGCCTGAAAACCGTTTTCCACAGCAATCAGCATTGCAATTAAAGCCACAATAGTTTTTCCGCTTCCTACGTCTCCCTGTAAAAGTCTGTTCATCGGAGATTTCTTCTCCATATCATTTCTAATTTCATTAAGGACTTTTAACTGATCCCGGGTCAATTCGAAAGGAAGGGTATTTAAGAATTTTTTTATTGGTTCTGCTTTTATCTTAAATTGAATACCGTTTATTATTACTTTTATAAAATATTTCCTTAAAGCGACAAGAATTTCGATAAAGAATAATTCTTCATATTTAAAACGCCTTTTAGCCTCGTTTAATTCTTCAATAGTGTCAGGAAAATGAATTGATTTAACGGCTTTTACAAGGTCAGGTAAACCGTATTTATTAATTAAATCGAAAGGTAAAGTTTCTTCAAGATTATCTGCGAAATTTTCTACAGCGTTGTTTATAATTTTTCTTAAACTAAAATCCCCGATGTTTTTTGCTTTTAGTTCCTTAGGTAATCTGTAGAAAGGAATAATTTTTCCAGTATTAAAAAAATCTGTGGATTCATTTGATGCGAGTTTATCAAAATCCGGGTGAACAAATTGGATATGTCCGTAACGGGTAACTACCGGTTTTGCTGAAACGGCAAAAAAAACTCCGGTTTGGAAACTGTCTTTAAAATATTTAATTCCCTGGAACCAAACGCATTCAAAAACACCGGATTTATCTTTCATTTTTACTTTAAATAATTGTTTCTTGCCGTATCTGATAACTTCCGATGAGATTACTTCTCCTACAATTGTAACTTCTCCTTCATATCCGTTTCTAACATATTCTAAAACTTGAATTGAGGAGATAAGTGTGCTGCGGTCCAGGTAACGAGTTGGAAAGTAAAATAATAAATCGCGTACGTTATTAATTCCAATTTGAGAGAATGACTCCGCACGCTTTGGTCCAACTGCTTTTATATATTGTACGGATGTATTTAGGCTGTTTTCCATTTAAAGAAAAGTAGTTAAAAAATAATTTTTAGAAATATAAAGAAAATAGTTGCCGTCTTCACCAATTAAATTAAAAATTGAGGAGAAGAATAAAGAAAAAATTCCGGAAAATTTTATCAAAAGAAAAAATATAATAAAAGATAATTTAAATGATTAAGAAAGGCTGAGGGAATGTTTGGTTTATTTTAATGTTCAGATTTCATTTCGCGGGTCATAAGTTCATATGTTGCTTTGATAGGGTCTTTATCATTATATAAAATATTATAAGCCGCGTTAATAATTGGGGCATCTATATGGTTTTTTACCGCAAGTTCGTAAGCGGAGCGGCATGTTTCAACTCCTTCTGCAACCATCTGCATAGATTTTAAAACGTCTTTTAACTTTTTACCTTTTCCAATTTGTTCACCTACAAACCTGTTTCTGCTATGCCGGCTCATGCATGTAACAATAAGATCTCCCATTCCGGAGAGTCCGGCAAAGGTTTCCGGTTTTGCTCCTAATGCGGTTCCGATTCTTGAAATTTCGGCAATACCTCTTGTCATAATAGCAGCTTTAGTATTATCGCCGAAATTAGCTCCGTCAATAATTCCGGCTCCAATTGCCATAACGTTTTTGAGCGCGCCGCCGAGTTCTACTCCAAGAATATCAGTTGATGAATAAACTCTAAAAAATGAAGTCATAAATGCGGATTGAATTTCTTTGGATGTTTCTTCATCCTTTGAAGCGGCAACTACTGCTGTTGGAACCTTTTTAGCAACTTCTTCTGCGTGACTTGGTCCGGATAACACACCTATTTTATTTTCATCAACATTCGGCAGCTCATCATGAATCATTTGAGAAACCGTAAAAAGTGTTCCTGTTTCAATTCCTTTAGCCACACTTACAAATGTTGTGTCTTTAAAATCATACTTTTTCAATTGTTTGATAACGCTTCTTAAAAACTGCGAGGGAACTGCGAGCACAATCATATGCTGCTTTTCACAGGCTTCGTCAAGCGAATGCGTTATCGTAATTTCTTTGGGGATTGTAATACCGGGAAGGTAGCTTTTATTTATTCTGGATTTGTTTAAAGTTTTAGCGTAGGACTTTTTGTATTCCCAAAGGGTAACACTATGACCGTTACTATTAAGAATAATTGATAGGGCAGTACCCCAACCTCCGGCACCTAAAACTGAAATACGCATTTAATATATTTATTTACTTTTCGAAAAAGTAATTTTGTTTTCGTTTCCGTTTAAAAGCCTGCTGAGATTTGCGCGGTGCGTATAAATTACAAAAAACGCAATTGCCACACTGAACGGAAGTATTGTGTGATAACTCTGAATATCTACTCCGAATATATTCTCTCGAACAACCATAATAAATGGAATTGAAACAGCGGCCAACATACTGCCAAGTGAAATATATCTAGAGATGGAGACAACAAGTATAAAAACACCTAAAGCTACAATCATATCGATTGTAATTATAGTAATTAAAAAACCTAACGCAGTTGCAATTCCTTTGCCTCCTTTGAATCCGGCGAAGATTGTCCAAACATGTCCTATTACTGCTGCAATACCGGCAATAAATTGAACTAAAGTAAAATCATCAAACGGTGTCGCATTTGGAAACGGAAAACTTCCGTAATAAAGTCTTGAAATAAAGATTACGGCTATAACTCCTTTAAATGCGTCAAGCAGAATAACTGAAACTCCGTATTTCCATCCAAGTACACGAAACACATTTGATCCGCCCGCATTACCGCTGCCGTAATTTCTGATATCTATATTTTTTACAAGCTTGCTCATTATTATACTTGTAGGTATAGAGCCGACTAAATAAGACAAAAATAAGATGAAAAGTAGATTTAGCATATTATAACCCGAAATTTCATAAAAAAACTTATAGAAATAAAAAATAAGAAACAATGATTAAATATCGCATTATCCTAATTTGATAATATGGACTTAAACAAGTCTATATCGGAAGAATTTGTAATTTTAAAATTTTTTAAATCGCCTTCAATAATTTTTACAGTATATCCTGCTTTTTTAACAATCATTGACTCATCGGTTCCAATAAAATTTTCATTGTAAGCTTTATTCATCGAATCGCTCAAGATTTTATATTTAAAAATCTGGGGAGTCTGCGCGTAATAAATATTATTACGATCCACATATTCCTCCACAAACATATTTCCTTTTATTAATGTATCTCTTGCTTTAATTGCAACGACTATACTATCGGAAATTTTTGCTTCATTTAAAGCTTTTGCTAAAATTTTATTTGAAAGAAGCGGACGCGCAGCATCATGAACTGCAATAAGATCTTCGGTATCCGCGGTTAGGGAAGACAGGGCTTTATATACAGAATCCTGTCTTTCTTTTCCGCCTTCAATAATGTTGGATATTTTATTCAAATTATATTTCTGTTTCAAATCATACAGCAGACCAAAATATTCTTTTTTAGCCGCAATAATAATTTCATCAATCATTTCGCAATTTTGAAATAACTCAATAGTATAAACAATAATCTCTTTACCGTTTATTTTTACATATTGTTTTGGTATTTCGCCGCCAAATCTTTTACTATCGCCGCCCGACGGTATGATTGCGTAAGTTTTCATATTATATAATCAGCATTGCATCGCCGTAACTTAAAAAGCGATATCCTTCTTTAAGAGCTTTTTTATAAGCTTTCATTACAAAATCATAATCACCAAAAGCGGCCGACAGCATAAGTAATGTTGATTCCGGCTGATGAAAATTAGTTATAAGTTTTTTTGTAATTTTAAAGTCATAAGCAGGGAAAATAAATTTATCAGTCCATCCGTAATTCGGTTTAACAAATCCTTCGGCTGTAACACTGCTTTCCAATGCTCTTGTTGTACTGGTTCCTACAGAAAATATATTTTTTTTACCGATAAGCGCTTTGTTGATTATTTCGGCTGAATCATCCGGGATTTCAAAATATTCAGAATCCATTTTATGTTTGGTTAAATCTTCTACTTCAACCGGTCTGAAAGTTCCAAGTCCTATATGAAGAATCACTTTAGCTATTTTAATCCCTTTCTTTTCAATTTTTTTTACGAGAGCGGGGGTAAAATGCAAAGCTGCAGTAGGGGCTGCAACAGAGCCGTCAATTTCGGCAAACATAGTTTGATAGTCTTTTTTATCTTTAGCAACAGGTTCTCTTTTAATATAAGGAGGAAGAGGGGTTAAGCCAATTTTTTCTATCGCACTGTATATGTCCCCAGAGTCTTCATTAAAACGAACAGTTCTGCCGCGAGAAGTTGTATTATCAATTACTTCGCACCATAGTTTATCGTTAAAATAAATTCGGTTGCCAATTCTTACTTTACGTGCCGGATCAACAATAACGTCCCAAATGTTTTCTTCTTTATTCAGTTCTCTTAAAACGAAAACTTCAATTTTAGCATTTGTACGTTCTTTTTTTCCATAAAGTCGAGCCTGCATAACTTTAGTTTCGTTGACTACAAGCACATCTCCTTTTTCCATATAATCAACTACAGCGGAGAATTTTTTGTGCTCAATTTCCTGTGTTTTTCTATTCAATACCATAAGCTTTGAAGCGTCGCGCGGTGTTACGGGAAATTTTGCAATCGCAGTCTTTGGCAAATTATACTTGAAATCTGATAATTTCATTTATGCTCCTATACTAAATACATACTACATTTTTAAGAAAGCGGCGGATGAAAAAATCCGCCGCTTCGTTTATTATTATTTCTTTTTATTTATTTTCTTTTTTGCGGCCGGTTTGTTTTTTTTATCTCTCAATGCCGCTCTTGCAGCCGCAAGTCTGGCTATCGGAACTCTGAATGGTGAACAGCTTACATAATTTAATCCGGTTCTATGACAGAATTCAACAGATTCAGGTTCACCACCGTGTTCGCCGCAAATTCCAACTTTTAGGTTAGGATTAACGGAGCGTCCTTTTTGAGTTCCCATTTCAACTAATTGACCGACACCCGATTGATCGAGGCTTTCGAACGGATCTCTCGGTAATATATCTTTCTCGATATATTTGGGAAGAAAGGTTCCCGCGTCGTCTCTGGATAATCCGAATGTTGTTTGAGTTAGATCGTTAGTACCGAAGCTGAAGAACTCAGCCACGGTAGCAATTTCGTCTGCAGTTAAAGCAGCTCTCGGCAATTCGATCATTGTACCGACAAGGTAATTTATTTTTTTACCTTTTTCTTTGAAAACATCGGCAGCTACTCTTCTTACAATTTGTTCCTGCAATTTAAGTTCATTTATATGGCTTACTAAAGGAATCATAATTTCAGGAAATACTTTAATACCTTTTTTCGCGGTATCAACAGCGGCTTCAAAAATTGCTCTAGCCTGCATTTCTGTAATTTCAGGATAACTTATACCTAAACGGCATCCTCTGAAACCAAGCATAGGGTTAAATTCCTTTAAAGCTTCCATTTTTTCTTTTACTTTTTTAGGAGTAATATTTAAAGCTTTTGCGACTTCCGCAATTTCTTTATCTGAATGAGGCAAGAATTCATGAAGAGGAGGATCCAATGTTCTTATAGTAACAGGTTTGCCTTTCATTACTTCAAAAATTCCGGCAAAATCTTTTCTTTGATGAGGGAGTAATTTAGCAAGAGCTTTTTTTCTTCCTGCTTCATTTTCTGAAAGAATCATTTCGCGGACGGCAAGAATTCTGTTTTCACCGAAGAACATATGTTCGGTTCTGCATAAACCTATACCTTCAGCTCCGAATGATATGGCATTTTCAGATTGATCCGGTTGATCTGCATTTGTTCTTACATTCATTGTTCTATAGTTATCTGCCCATGTCATTAAATCTTTATAAGTTTTATAAACATCGGAATCTTTAGCGTCCATTTCTTTTGTGATCAACACTTGAACAACTTCAGAAGGTTTGGTTGTAATTTGTCCCGCAATTACTTCTCCGGTTGTACCGTCGATAGAAATATAATCGCCTTCTTTAATAATATGTTTTGTACCTTCAACGGTCATTTTTCCGGCTTTGTAGTCAATTTCTAATGAACCGCATCCGGCAACGCATACCTTACCCATTTGACGCGCAACTAGAGCCGCATGAGAGGTCATACCCCCCTTAGCAGTTAAAATACCAACCGCGGCGTTCATGCCTTTAATATCTTCTGGCGAGGTTTCAATTCTAACAAGAATAACTTCATTTCCTTTTGCCGCCATTTCTTCGGCATCTGAGGCAGTGAATGCAACTTTACCGCATGCAGCTCCCGGACCGGCGTTTAATCCTTTTGCCAATAATTGTCCGTTTGCAACAGCTTTTGATTTTTCTTTTAAGTCAAAAATAGGTCTTAGTAATTGATTCAACTGATCGGGTTGAATTCTCAATAAAGCTTCTTCTTTATCGATTAGTTTTTCTCTTACCATATCTACTGCAATTTTAACCGCGGCAAAACCGGTTCTTTTACCAACACGGCACTGAAGCATCCATAATTTTCCCTGCTGAATTGTAAATTCAACATCCATCATTTCTTTATAATGTTTTTCCAGAATAGATCTGATGTTTGTTAATTCTTTGTATGCTTTTTTGTCATCTTTTTCTAAATGATCAATCGGAAGCGGAGTACGTGTACCCGCAACTACGTCTTCACCTTGAGCATTAAATAAGTATTCGCCGTAGAATTTGTTAGCGCCAGTTGAAGGATCGCGTGTAAAAGCAACACCGGTGCCTGAATCTTCGCCCATATTTCCGAACACCATTGATTGAACGTTGACCGCGGTTCCCCAATCAGCGGGAATATCGTTTAATTTTCTATAAACAATAGCTCTTTCATTCATCCAAGAACTGAATACGGCGCCGATTGCACCCCATAATTGATCCATTGGATTTTCGGGGAAACTGCTGCCGGTCTGTTTTTTAATTGCAGCTTTAAATTCAGCAACCAATTCTTTTAAATGTTCGGCCGTTAAATCGGTATCTTTTTCAATTTTGTTTGCTTTTTTCTTTGCGTCAAGAATTATTTCAAAGGGATCTCTGTCATGTTTATCTTTAGGCTGTAAACCTAAAACAACATCACCGTACATTTGAACAAATCTTCTGTAAGAATCATAAACAAAGCGAGGATTATTTGTTTTTTCAATTAAGGCCTGAACAGTTTTGTCGTTAAGACCCAAATTAAGTATTGTGTCCATCATGCCGGGCATTGAAGCACGTGAACCGGAACGAACAGAAACAAGCAAAGGGTTTTTAAGGTCGCCGAATTTGGCTCCCATTATTCCTTCAACTTTTGCGAGAGATTTTAATACTTGTTCTTTAAGTTCTTTTGGATATTTTTTGTTGTTTGCATAATAATAAGTGCAAACTTCAGTTGTAATTGTGAATCCTGCAGGAACAGGTAAACTTATATTTACCATTTCGGCAAGGTTTGCGCCTTTACCGCCCAACAAGTTTTTCATTTCGGATTTCCCTTCAGCCTTATTGCCGCCGAAGAAATAAACATACTTTTCCGATTTCTTAGCCATTAAACTACCTCCGGATTTTAATTAGTATTACTATTTCTTATTGTTTAAAAATTCCCAAAAGATGATTATTAAACTCATCCTTTTGTTCAATTATTAAATCTATTTTTAAATAAAATATATCAATGTCGTCAAGTTCTTTTGAATACTGTGTTAATTTCACCGCATCTTTCTGAGTTGTTAAAACAGAATGTGAATTAGAACTGTAAAATTTTTTTCTAATTGTATCAACTTCCTTATTTAAATATCTTTTATGGTCTTTAAACAACAATTTATTTGTAAAATCAATTCCGTTATTCTCCAGAACTTTTAAGAAAGAATAGGGTCTTGCAATACCGCATACCACCAAGCTTTTTTGTCCTTGAAACTCTTTGAGTTCATAATGCTGATGATTTTTCACATCATAAATTCCTGCAGTTTCATAATAGCCTGTAAATATTTTTTTTCCTTCAAAATATTTTCTAAGTTTAGAAGGAATTTCTTTTTTCTCATTAAACTTTCTGTTGACAATTATTATATCAGCACGGTCAACCGCAGTAAAAGGTTCACGCATAATTCCCAATGGTAGAAGATTTTGATCCATACTCCCGGTCTTCTGCATAAAACGCTGATCGAATATCAAAATGTTCAAATCTCTTTTAATCCAGCGGTGCTGGTAAGCGTCGTCCAAAACAATAGTATCTAGGTTAACATCTTTTAAAAAATTTACGGCTCCTTCAACTCTTTTTTCGGAAACGGCTGCCGGAACTTTACATTCTTCGGCAACAAGAAAGGTTTCATCACCGCTTTTCTGCACATCTGTTAAAAGATCTTTTCCGTCGGATACTAGTAAATAACCTTTAGAACTGCGCATATATCCGCGGCTTAAAATGCCAACTTTCTTTCCTGCATTTTTAAGAATATTTGTTACATAAATTACGGTGGGTGTTTTACCCGATCCGCCCACAGTAATATTACCAATAGAAATAACTTTTGCATTTATCCCAATTGATTTGAAATATTCATTATCAAAGAAATAATTCCTGATTTTAATCAGTAAACCGTATACAATGTACAAAGGCGATAAAATCACCCTAAAAAAATTCAACACAAATCTTCTGCTTTCTTTTGTAAATTATTTAATAACAATTCGCACTCTTCAATTTTTAATGATGTTTCATCATAACTTAATTCGGCATTTATATAAACGGGCTCGGAGTAAACCGCCACCGAGCGGCTTAAAAATCCCGGGATTTCAAATCCGTCCCAGCTTTTTAATTTTTTCTTTTTGCTGTGGGCAATTCCCAATAAAATAATTGGGATACCCGATTTTTTAGCCGTAATAACCGCGCCGGCTTTCATTTTATAAATTGGGCCGGTCGGACCGTCCGGAGTTATCGCAATTGAATAACCTTCGGCTGCTTGTTTTAATAAAATATCCAGCGCTTCTTTGCCGCCAATATGACTGGATCCCCGCGCTACATTAAAATTCCACTTTAGAAGTACGTTCGAAAGCAAATCCCCGTCCTTACTTTTGCTTACAAGCGCGGCAAAATTTTTATTCCTATGAAGAAACCATCCAAGCAGCATTGATCCATGCCAGAAAGCAACGACAAAATTTTTCTTTTCAGCAATTAATTTTTGGACCGCCTCGCTGTTTACAATTTTAACGCGTAATGATTTACAAAGAACATCAACGGCAAAGAACAAAAACATGTTGCCGAAATTTCTTAAAACAATTTTTTTAATCTCTTTTAGTGTCATTCAAAAAATCAATTACAATTTGGGCGGTTTTTTTAGATGCGCCCGGTTCGCCCAGTTTGTTTTTTATTTCCCCTAATTTAATTTTCATGTCAGAATAAATTTTCTCGTTGTTTAAAATTCGTTCAGCATGGTTATAAATATTTTGAGGATTAACATCTTTTTGAATTAATTCATCAATTATATTTTCTTGAGCTACAATATTAACAAGGGCAATATTTTTAAGCTTAATCAGCATTCGTCCAATCCAATAAGTAATAGTACTTGTAGAATACACAACAATAAAAGGAAGCTGGAATAATGCTGTTTCCAAAGTAGATGTACCTGATTTAATAATTCCGAATTTAGAATGTTTTAAGAAATCATAAGTGTAGCCTTTTGCAATCGTGAATTTATAAACACCGGTAAATTCGTCAAAAATGTTCTCTTCAATATTTTCGGAACAGGCAATAACAGTCTGCATATTAAATTTCCCGCAAATTAATGAAGCTGCTTTTATGCAATCGGGAAAAATTTTTTCAATTTCCTGTTTTCTGCTTCCGGGCATAAGCAGCAATAATTCTTTATCGGGATCAAGTTTAAATTTATCAATTAGTTCTGCTTTAGATAAAAAATCATACTCGGCAATTCTTTCAAGCAGCGGATGACCGGTATAACAAACGTCTACTCCCGCTTCATTATACATCACTTCCTCAAAAGGGAAGACGACAATCATTTTGTCAATGAGCGATTTTATTTTTGTAATTCTTTTTTTTCCCCACGCCCAAATTTGAGGGGATATGTAATAGATTAATTTAACTCCGGTTTTTTTTAATTTTTTTGCGATACTTAAATTAAACCCGGGATAATCAATAAGAACAACTGTTTTTATTTTTTCTTCGGCAACTTTTTCTAATAATGATTTTTGCACTTTTTTAATAAACGGAATATGTTTTACCACTTCGGCAAATCCCAGGAATGCCATTTCATTTATATGAAACTGAGCGATCATTCCTGCAGAAATCATTTTATCGCCGCCGATTCCGAAAATATTAATTCCGGCATCAATACTTTTTAATTCATTTATTAGTGAAGCACCGTGCAGATCGCCGGAGGCTTCACCCGCTATTATCATTAAATTTTTATTCACTGCTATCCAATTAAATAAAGTATTATGATAATTATTGTGACAGCAGAAAATGCCTGTAAAGTTCTCGTTTCCGAACGCAGACCCATGTGCAACTTAAACGGAGGCTGTTCAATTCCTTCATTTTTAAAAGGGGTAAATCTTGGAAATAATTTTGGAACAGCTTTATAATATTCGTCATATTCTTTGCCGAACTTTTCTCTTAAAAATCCTTCTTCTTCACCGATTATAATATAATACTGAAAATAAAAGAAGAGAAAGGCGGCAATTTGCAAATAAGGGAACAGGGCCCATGACATTATGCCTATTCCCATATACAAAAGAATATTTCCCAAGTACAATGGATTTTTAACATAAGCAAACGGTCCGGTGACAATTAAATATGTTCCGCCCACTCGTCCTGTTGTGCGTGTTTCGCTTCCTGCAATACTAACGCCCCAAAGTCTAATTAGTTCCCCGCATAAAGCAACAATAAAACCGGCAATAAGCGATAACGGAGTTGCCTGCTGAAAAATTACCATTACAATCAAGAATGGAATAGGAGTATAACTTCTGTATTTAAAAACCTTTGTCGCAAATTTTTTCATTTTTTATCCTTGTAAATAAACTTCCCGTCTTTTTAATTCTGCCTGATGGCGTTTTTTTAATCTTCTCTTTTTTTTCATTTCTTCGATTCTTAAAATTATTTCATCAAAATTTTTAAAAGGGAAGTATGAAATTCTGTTTGTATCACAAAATTTTAACAGTGAATTTTTAGCGAATATAAAATCACAAAATTGGGCCGGGCAGGTATCCGACCAGCCGTCTCCGATATAAATTGTATAATCATTATCGCTGCTGTTATTAATAATATGATTGCGCTTGCAGTTCGCACAATTTAAACATTCTTCATCGGTGTATTTAAAAACAGGAATCAGGTTATTGTTCAAATCAAAAGTTAATTCATTCGTATAAGCTGAAACAGTTTCAAGTCCTTCCCGTTTCAAAATTCTATTTATATAATAATCGAGACCGTCGCTAAGTATTGAAATATAAATATCTCCGGCATTACAGTAATCAACAAATCTTTTAAATGACTGGTCAATCTCAATTGAATCAATGAATTCGTCAAATTCTCTTAAGTCCAAATTTTTAACAGTATCGCACAGCATATGCCATGTTTGTACAGAAGACAATTTTTTGTTTATCCAGAGCTGAATTATTTCGTTTGCTTTTTTCTCATCTCCGAATTTCACGAACATTGCTTCGCCGACATCGGTTTTAGTAATTGTCCCGTCGAAATCAACAAAAACTCTAAATATTTTTTCTTCGTTAAAATTCATAATTAATTTTGTGATACTTCTTCGTCAAAATGAACACCTGCAAGTTTTGAAATTCCTTCTTCCTGCATTGTTACGCCGTACATATTTTGCGATGATTCCATTGTACGTTTATTATGTGTAACAATAATAAACTGTGTCTGTACACTGAATTCTTTAATTAATTTAGTAAACCTGTCAACGTTTGCATCATCCAAAGGCGCGTCAACTTCATCAAGGATACAAAACGGGCTTGGTTTAACAAGATAAATTGCAAAAAGCAATGCCGTTGCTGTTAAGGTTTTTTCTCCCCCTGAAAGAAGTTCAATAGAAGTTGGGCGTTTGCCTTTTGGCTTAGCTATAATTTCAATTTTAGCTTCAAGCGGATCAATACCTTCTTCAATAATTAAATCGGCTTCATCACCGGGATCAAACAATGTTCTGAAAATTTTCTGGAAGTTTGCTTTAATTTCCTGAAATGTTTCCGAGAATAATTTTTGCGCGGTTTCATTAATTTCATTAATTGTTCTTATTAAATCTTTTTCCGAATTAGTTAAATCGTTTCTTTGACCCTGCAGGAATTCCATTCTTTCGCGTTCTTCTTCGTATTCGGAATAAGCTAGAAGATTAATTGGGCCAAGATTTTTGATCTGTTCTTTTAAACCGTGAACTTCATTACGCCGTTCTTTAAAATCAAATGAATCTTTGTCTTCAAATTCTTTAAACTCAAGATCTGTAGAATATTCTTCTTTTATATGTTCGATTAAATTTTCTAATCTGAATTTAATTTCGTTTAGTTTAACATCGGCTCCGTGTATAAAGTCGGATACTTCCTGCCGTTCACTTCTGAATTTACTAAGCTCAGTTTCAAATTTTGCGGCTTCTTCTTTTATTGCCTTTAATTTGGCGTCAATTTGGTTTTCCTGCTCTACAAGTTTTTGTTTTTCATAATTCAACTCGTCAAGTTCAAGTCTTGTATCTTCAGTACTTTCTTTTATTAATTCTATTTCAGAAGAGGTTTCGGTAATATCGTTTTGGCGTTTTTCAATTGTTGAAAGAATATTCGATTTATTTTCCTCCGCGCGGTGAATTATATTTTTTGTATTCTGAAGCTGCCCGCGCAGTCTTTCAAGTTCAAGTTTTTTCTGATTGTGAGTTTCAACAAGATTATTAAATTCCGTTTCAAAATTTTTAAGCTCAACTTCATAATCAACAATTTTGTAATCGAAGTTATGCTTTTGTTCTTTTAATTTGTCAATGTGGGACATAAAATTATTTATTTCGTCCCTAAGATTGTTCGACTCTTTTGCGTATTCCTGAATTTGCTGCTGGGCTTTATCAATTTCCTCTGAAGCTTTTTTCTTTTCAAACTCAAATTGGGATATTTGTTTTTCCAGGTTTGTAATATCATTTAGAATTAATTTGCCCTGTTCTGATATTGTTTTTAAGTCGATTGAAGAAATTTGCTCTTCAGTTGAAGAAATTTCTTCTTTTATTTTTTCAAGATTTGCATGAAACTTGGGAAAATCATTTTTAAGATTTTCAAGTAGTTGTTTTCTTCCGAACAAGGTTTCATCAAGTTTAGGGGAAGAGCCAGCTTCAACAATTCCGCTGCTTTGAACAATATCGCCTTCGAGTGTTGTAAAATTGTAACCGGGATATTTATGACTTAGTTCGATTGCCGCTTCAAGAGATTTAACAACCGCGGTATTTGAAAGTACTTTTCTAAAGTATGGCTCCCATTTATCTTCTGTTTTTACAAGAGCAAAAGTCCATTCCAAAAATGATTCTTCTTTTTCAATTTTTTTCGCTTTTCTTTTTATGCTGTAGCTGTTTAGTTTTTCGAGAAAAGATTTGTTCCCGTTGTCCGATCCGTTTAATAAATAGAATGAAGCTTTACCCAGGTCATTATTTTTTAAATAAGCGGTTGCATTTTGAAGTTCTTCAAAATTTTCAATTAACAAATTATTAAGCACTGTTTTAAGCGCCGCCTCAAGTGCGAAACGGTATTTCTCGTCTGTATTTCCCACATCTGCAAAAAGAGTTTTTTCTTTTTCTGTCCAGCCTGAGTTTTCAATTAAAACTTTAGAACCTTTCGATACGCCTTCCAAGTTTGTAATTAAAGTCTGCAGAAAATCAATTTTATCCTTAAGCGCGTTCAGCATACTTTTTTCATCAAGTTCTTTATTTTTTAATTCCGACAGAAGTTTTTCCAGTCTTTCTTTTTCTTTTAATTTCTCGGAGTAAATATTCTCAGATTCTTCAAATCTAGATTCGGCGTCATTTTTTTCATTTGACAATTCTTCAAGGTATCCAACAGTCTTGGCAATATCATTTGTGATTTTCTGAATTCTCTGATTCAGCCTGTTTACATTTTCATCTGCTTTTGTTAATGATTTCTGATCATTATCCAAAAGATTTTGTTTTGATGAAATTTCTTTATCTATCTTTAAGGCTTCGTCGTTAAATTCCTTAAGCGATTTTCTTTTTTCTTCAACTTCGTTTCTTCTTTGTTGTATTGTATCATCGTTAGTTGTTATACCTGATTCGGATTTTTGAATATCGGAAATAATTTCATCAAGTTTATTTTGATTGTCGAAGATTGAGTCTTCGGAAGCTTCAATTTGAAAATGCAGTTCTTCCAGTTCTTTTGTAAATCTTTCAAGATTGGACTCAAGAGATTTTAGCCTTTCTTCGGATACTGAAACATTTCTTTGCGCAGTATGTAGTTTCTCAGTATGTAAGGAAATTTCATTTCTCTTTTGACGCAGTTCGCCGTCAACCTGGTTGATTTGACTTCGGTAAACAATAAGTTCATTTTCAATTATGCGTATATCAATATCAACTTGTTCTTTTCTTTGAGTATAATCCTTAATTTTTTCTTCTTCTTCATTTTTATTTATTACGTAAAGAGAATATTCTCTTTCGGCAAGATCCAATTCTTTTTCGCGAAGCACGGACTGAACCTGATTATATTTATCCGCCTTTTTTGCTTGTCTTTCCAGCGATCGAACATTTTTTTCAACTTCGCTTACAATATCGTTAACACGCGTTAAATCCAATTTAACTTCGTCAAGTTTTTTTAATGCAAGTCTTCTGCGGAGTTTATATTTATTAACACCAGCGGCTTCTTCGAACATTCTTCTTCTTTCTTCGGCTTTACTGCTTAAAATTGTTTCAATCATTTTAAGCTCGATTACCGAGTATGCGTTGGTGCCCATACCGGTATCCATAAAAAGATTTGTTATATCCTTAAGCCGGCAAATATTTTTGTTTAACAAATATTCGCTTTCGCCGGATCGGAAAATTCTTCTTGTAATTGTTATTTCAGAATATTCTGAAGGAAGTTTGCCGTCGTCATTTAAAAACGTAATTGATACTTCCGCCATTCCCATCGGTTTTTTATTTCTAGTCCCGTTGAAAATGACGTTCTCCATTTTATCGCTTCTTAAGGTAGAGCTTTTCTGTTCGCCAAGACACCAGCGGATAGCATCAACAATATTTGTTTTACCGCATCCGTTTGGTCCCACAATGCCTGTAATACCTCTCGAGAATGACAACCCGGTTTTATTTGCAAACGACTTGAAGCCGAATATTTCTAATTTTGATAAATGCAAAAATTCTCCTTACATCAATTGAAATTGTTTAATTGAGGTAATGATGTAATCAATTGTTGATTCGCTGAGTTGGAAATAAATTAATTTTGTTCCTAAAACTAGAACAACAATCATAAATGTAAACAAATATACTTTATATGCAGGAACGTCAAATATTACAAACACTCCTTTAAGAAGTCTTTGAAATATCCATAAACTGAATACAAGAAGAAATCCGTATATGTAATAATTAAAAATTCCGTTTTGCAGGACTTTATATAAAATTAATTCAACAGGCAGTAAAAGTGCGAAGGGAAGAAATGCCCAAACAACGACAAAATAAATACTCGAAAACATTACCCTGGTTTTAAGAAACAATGATGCAGTTTTTACTAAAAGACTTATCAAAACAAAAAGCAGAAGAGAAAAAATAAATAAATATATAAATGCTTCTGTAGGATTCCAGGCAAGGTAATTAACCAAACTTGCAATCATTGAACTGCCGGCAGATAAAATTAATTTTTCCAAAAGAATGTTTGTTCTTAGATAATATAAAATATTAACCTGAAGAAGAGCGTGCGAACCGGCAAGAACAAACATTAGAAAAAAAGTATGAAAACCTGAAAGTACCCGGTGATCTCTTATATCGGCATAAAAATTATACGGACGCATTAATGCTCTGCTGGAATCTTCCCTGAATTTTCTTTTCGAGTTCATTATAATGCCCATAAGAACAGCAAGACCCAAAGCAAATAGAATAAATAATAAAGGTGAGTCGTTTTCTTTAGTGCCAATAGGTATGGTAACTCTTTCTCCTTCACCCAGATTATATTTTAAAGTTTTATAAGCAATATTATTTTCGTCTTTATCTTTTCCCAATATTCCAATTTTATAAATGTTGTTATTATTGTAACCGGAGTAAAAAGAAGAGTATGCGCCTTTATAATCAAAAAGAGAATTGATAAAATACCCGCTAATTTCTAATGATTTCGAAAATCCTATTAAATCATTAAGAAATTTTGCCTGCGCTTCAATTGAGTTCGGCGTATCGTAACCGTTTTTGCTTCCTTTAAAATAAGGATAAGTAATTTCGCTAAAAAAGATTTTGCTTTTACCTAAGGAGTTAATTGATCCTGCTAACCCTTCTCTTAAGGATTCGGCAGACTTAGAATAAATTTCAATTCCGTATAAATCTAAATCTTCAATTTCAGTTTTGGGATATCCTAAAAAAGAAGCATATGTAAAATAGTGGTAATTATTTTTTATAAATGATGAAAGCTTTTTAAGCATATTTATTTGTACTTCAGAAGAAGATATATGCGAAGAGCCTAAACCTATTGCCGCAACCGCGGAATATTTGGAATAATCATTCAGCATTACTCTTAAAAAACTTTCGGCACGAGTTGTAAAATTATCACCTTCAATAAAACTTTCGGGAATAGAATTTGACGGAAGTTCAATAAATGCAAGAAGTCCTAATTTTTGACAGAGAAAAAGAGAATAAGGATGAGGAATTATTTTAGAAAAACGGACAGTATTAAATCCGGTTTCTTTTATTTTTGTTAAATCTTTTTCTATTTGCTGATATGAAACCAAATTTCCGGTTCTGTTATAAGATCCTAAATAAGTTGTGCCTCTTATGCTGAAAGGCTGATTATTTAATAAAATTCCTTCGCCTGAATTTGAAAACTCATAAAGTGAAAATGTTTTCATTGTTTCATCTATAAGAATTTCATTGTTATATAATTTTATATAAATTTTATAAAAATCCGGTGAAATAGGGGACCATAATTTTGTATCGTTTAACGATAAATTAAAATTTAAATTAGCTCGCTGATTTTTGTTGAAATTAATTACTAAATTTTTATTTGAGGATATTAGTTTATTGTTTTTGTCAACCAATACTGCGGAAACCGAATAATTATCAGAATCTGTGCTAGTTTTTTTAAAATTCTTTGATTTCTCAAATGAACATGTGAATTCGATATCAGTTTTTGGCAAGTTATTAAGATTGGTTTTTAATACATCAACTTTTTTAATATTTGTAAGGGGAATAAGTCTTATATAAATATCTCTTGTAATCCCGCCGTAATTTTCAGGAGCTAAAAATCCTGATTTGAAAGGAATTGTATTTCTCGAATTAAGATTAAAATGCAGATTAATAGTAAGTTTGTTCGGAGAACCGAATTTTAGAATATCTTTAGGCAGCTCAATACTAAAAGGAAGTTCACCGCCAGAATGCTTGTAAATTAACTTGTTGTTTATAAGGATTTCACCCGAATAGTTAATTCCCAAAAAGACCAATTCGAGCACATTATTTATAATTTGTTCGTCCGTAAAGTTGATTTCACGTTCATAAATCATATTTTCAGCGCCTTCAAATGCGGAAGGTATTGAAATATCGGTTTTATTTTCCGGTGAATCGGGGCTGAAAATTTTCCAATCGTTTCGCAATGTAATTAAATTACGGGTAGAGCTTGCCTCGGTAAAAGAAGAATCAATCATTTTCAGGTCATAAGGCGGAAGTTCTTTAATTTTGATCTGAGCATTAAGCTGCAGAAAGAAAAGTACGAAAATGGCAAGAATTAAGTATTTTTTCATTTACTCTAAGATATAATTAGGGAAAAATAAAGACCCTAAATATACATAATAAACGAGGGGAAATCAATGAAAATTAACTGTTTAAATTTGTGCAAATTTATAGAATACAACAAGTTAGGAGATTAAATACAGGCACAAGATGCCGGTAACTTGATCTTTATTAATTAAATATTCAAGCATCCGGAATCTTGTATCCTAAGGCGTTAAGCAAAAATTAAGCAGATTTTATAATTTCAAAAAATGAATCAGCTTTTAAACAAGCACCGCCGACCAATGCGCCGTCAATATCCGGCTGCGAAAGCAAGGTTTCAGCATTATCCGGTTTTACACTACCGCCGTATTGAATTATAATGTTTTCAGCAATTTTCGAAGAATACATCTCTTTTATTAGATTTCTAATAAATTCGTGAACATCCTGGGCTTGCTGAGGTGTTGCCGTTTTCCCGGTGCCAATTGCCCAAACAGGTTCATATGCAATAATTATCGATTTTATCTCTTCTTCGGAAATCCCGCTTAATCCTTTTCTGACCTGATCCTCAATTACTTTTTTTGTAATATCGTTTTCTCTTTGCTCAAGCGTTTCGCCGACACAGAAAATTGGTAATAGATCTGCCGAAAGTGCTTTTTTATTTTTTTTGTTGATTATTTCATCAGTCTCGCCGAATATTGCTCTTCGTTCGGAATGACCTAAAATAACATAATCACATCCTACACTTTTTAGCATTGAAGCTGAAATTTCTCCGGTATAAGCTCCGTTTTCCTCAAAATACATATTTTGGGCGCCAAGTTTAATATTTGTTCCTTTTACCAGGGCGCTGGCTGTTTCCAAAGAAATGAAAGGAGGACAAACAATTATCTCCGCATTTACAGCATTTCCGGCAACGGCATTTTTAATTTCTGAGATTAGATTTACCGATTGTGATAAATCATTATTCATTTTCCAATTTCCCGCAATAACTTTTTTACGCATATAGCAAACCCTTATTATCAATAATTAAGAGACATTAAATAAATACAGTTTTTAACTTACCGCTTCAACTCTTCTTATTCCCGGAACCTCACGAATTAAAGCTCTTTCCACACCGGCTCTCAATGTCATTTGAGACATCGGGCAACCGACACAAGCTCCGGTTAATTTTACTTCAACTATTCCGTCCGGAGTAATTTGAACAAGTTCAACATCTCCTCCGTCAGCTTTTAAGTACGGACGAATAGTTTCAAGAGCATTCAACACTTTCTGATTCAAAGTATCGCTCATTTTTTTCTCCGATTTTTAATCATCGCCTAAAAGTATTTCTACTTTTTGATTGGCTGAATTAATATTGTTTATACTTATTTGGGCCGCAAGATTTCGCCCAATTTCCATTATTTTTTCAGAATTTTCAGAATCCGGGATATCATAAACAATTGGTTTCCCTTTATCTCCGCCTTCACGAATTCTCGGATCGATAGGAATGCCTCCTAGGAATGGAACCTTTAATTCCAATGCTAATTTTTCCCCTCCGCCGTTACCGAATATATCATATCTGTTGCCAGTATCGGGCGCAATAAAATAGCTCATATTTTCAACAATACCAAACACCGGAACATTTACCCTATTAAACATCTGCAAACCCTTTTGTGCATCAATCAAAGAAACTTGCTGAGGAGTTGTAACAATTACCGCTCCGGTTAAAGGGATTGTTTGAACCAATGTAAGCTGTATGTCCCCGGTTCCGGGAGGAAGATCAAATATCAAATAATCCAATTCGCCCCAATTTACATCACTCATAAATTGTTTTACAGCACCACTTGCCATTGGTCCGCGCCAAATTATTGGCTGGCTATCGTCAATTAAAAATCCAATCGACATTAATTTAATTCCGAAATTTTCAAGAGGCATCATTTTTTGTGAATCGGTATCTTGAAAAATTTTAGGTTTTTCCCCAATTCCAAGCATAATTGGAATACTGGGTCCGTAAATATCTGCATCAATAAGTCCCACCTTTGCGCCGTCTTTTGCTAAAGCAACAGCAAGGTTAACAGCTACAGTACTTTTCCCGACACCGCCTTTACCGCTGGCAACAGCAATAGTATTTTTAACACCGGGCAAAATAGCTGATTTTTTATCATTATTGTGCGAAAGCACACGCGAGGTCATTTTTATATTTATATTTTCTGCCGAAGGAATTTCTTTCTTTATTGCGGCAACACAATCTGATTGAATTTTATCTTTAAGCGGACAAGCCGGAGTCGTTAATTCAATTACTGCTGTTATATTTTTCCCTTCAACAGTAATTTCTTTCACCATATTTAATGTAACAAGATCTTTATGTAAATCCGGATCATTAACATTTTTTAATGCATCGATAACATTTTCTTTCAAAATAACAGACATCAATTCTCCTTTCAAAAATTAAAAAGTAAAATACAAAATTAAAAAAATATTTGGTGATATACATGAATTATGATTTGTAAATTCAAATTAACTAAAAAATAATATATAAATATATCATGTATTTTTTCTTGATAGGATGCTTGACTTTTATGTTAGGCATGCTTAACTTGGAAACAAAATTAGCTTAAGATTAATAATGCCGACTATTTCAAAAGAAAATTACTTAAAATCAATCTATAGTTTGAATTTAACATATGGAGAAAGTGTATCCACATCCCAGGTTGCAATGAAACTTGAGATAACAAACGCGGCTACCTCCGAGATGGCAAGGAAACTTGCAAAACAGGGTTACTTACATTATGAGAAATACAAAGGTGTAGAACTTACCGAAAAAGGGAGAAAAATAGCGCTGCAGATAATACGCAGACACCGTTTATGGGAAGTTTTTCTAATAAAGGTATTGGGACTGTCATGGAGCGAGGTGCATGATGAAGCTGAAAAACTGGAACATAATACTTCTGAAGAATTAATAAATAAAATTGACAAGCATTTAAATTACCCGGAATTTGATCCGCATGGTCATCCGATTCCAAATGAAAAAGGTGAAATTCCTCAAATGCCGGTTTTAGTTTCACTTTTAGAAGCAACGGTTGGTAAAAATTATAAAATTTTTAGAGTTGCTGATGAAAGCAGTGAATTGATTGAATATTTGACAAAACTAAATCTATTTCTTTATCAGGATATTAAAATTATAGAAAAACTTTCATTTGATAATTCTATAATTGTTCAGGTTAATGGAACTAATCATTCATTAAGTGAAAAAGTAGCAGAAAAAGTTTCGGTTTCAATTTTAAAATAAGAGGCGGATGTGTACAACCAAATATTAGTATTATTTTTATCATTCTTAATCCTTGCTTTTGTTGTATGGATATTTTGGCCTGAAAAAGGATTATATGCTTTCATAAAACGCGGGAAAAGAAATTCAAAAAAAATACTAGTTGAAGACGCGTTAAAACATATTTATGATTGCGAATCAAAAAATTTAACATGTTCACTTAACAGTATAGCGGGAAATCTATCAATCTCGGCAGATGCAGCCGCTAACCTTATAGCCAAACTTCACAAAATGGATTTAATAGAACATGGAACCGATAATGTAGTTTTATCATCATTCGGCCGTTCTTATGCATTACGAGTTATTAGGGTGCATAGATTGTTCGAAAGATATTTGGCAGATGAGACAAGCGTTCACGAAAAAGACTGGCATATTATTGCCGAAGATAAAGAACATCTGTTAACCGATTTGCAAGTTAATGAACTAGCCGCTCAGCTAAGCAATCCAATGATTGATCCGCACGGCGATCCAATACCTTCGGCATCAGGCGAGATAATGGAAGTTCCTGGGATTCCATTAAATTCATTAACTCCTGGTGAGTTTGCAATTATAACGCATATTGAAGATGAGCCCGGGGAAATTTATAAACAGCTTGTAGCGGAAAATTTATACAGAGGTAAACAAATTAGAATGCTCGAATCAAATAAAGAAAGAATAAAATTTATTGCCAATGATGAGGAATGTATTTTAGCGCCGGTTTTTGCGTCAAATATTACAGTTAAAAAAATTGAAAAGCACGAAGAAATAAGAGAAGAATTTAAAAGATTATCCTCATTAAAAATCGGTGAAAAAGGAATTGTTGCCGGAATATCAAGAAAATGCAGAGGGCAGCAGCGAAGAAGGTTAATGGATTTTGGTGTTGTGCCCGGAACTGAAGTTCGGGTTGAAATGGAAAGTTTCGGAAGAGATCCGGTTGCATACCTTATCAGAGGTGCTACTGTAGCATTAAGAAAAAGCCAATCTGAATTAATTTATGTTAAAGAGTATGTGAAAGAAGAGGAGTTAAATTAATGTCTAATTTAAATTCAGCGCACAATTGCGCCGTTTGTCCGGCTCATAATCCGGGCAATTTGAAAAAACTGGGTATTAATATGGAATCCTCCGATTATGTTATCGCGCTTGCAGGTAATCCGAATACAGGCAAAAGTACGGTGTTTAACGCATTAACAGGATTACGTCAGCATACCGGAAATTGGCCGGGAAAAACTGTTACCCGCGCCGAAGGCGGTTACGAATTTGATAATAAAAAATACAAAATTATTGATCTGCCGGGGACCTATTCATTGCTTTCAACAAGTACAGATGAAGAAGTAGCGAGAGATTTTATATTATTCGGTCAACCCGATGTTACAGTAATTGTTGTTGACGCATCAAGACTTGAAAGAAATTTAAATCTAGTTCTGCAGGTTTTGGAAATTACCGATCGCGCGGTTCTTTGTCTTAATTTAATTGATGAAGCGCGCAGACATAATATTGAAATTGATGTACGTGCGCTTTCAAAAGAATTAGGCATTCCGGTTGTACCTGCTGCAGCCCGTCAGGGTGAAGGTATTCCTGAATTGCTTAAAATGATAAATGAAGTAGCTACCGGAAAATTTGTTTGTAAACCTCATAGAATTACTGCAGGTTCAAAAAAATTAAATAAATCTGTGGAAGAACTTTCGATTAAAATTTCTGAATTATATCCTGAACTGCCAAATTCACGCTGGATAGCATTAAGACTTTTAGAAGGCGATCAAAGAATTATAGACGCCGTTAAAAACGGCGACCTTGGAACTTTAAGAAAACAAAATACAGTTTCGGAATTGCCGGAAGCTGTTTAATAAAAATAGAGAATAAAAATGAGCGGAATTGAAATAAATAAAAAAGAATCTTTGTTGGCAGCTGCAAATAATATGCGTTGGGAAATTGGAGAGAATTTTCATGATACATTAATGGAATCAATTTATGCGGACGCAGCTGTAATTGCGAAAAAATCTGTGCTAAAAAAAGGGAAAAAGGAATATACCGGCTGGGAACAGAAACTAGATAAAATTGTTACAAGCCGGATATTTGGTCTGCCTTTAATGTTTGTAATGCTGGCGGTAGTATTCTGGCTTACAATTGAAGGAGCTAATGTTCCTTCGGCAATGCTTGCATCTCTTCTGCTGGATGATGTTCATCCTCTTCTGAAAGAATTTTCGGCATATATTGGATTAGCTTGGTGGCTTGACGGAGTATTGATTGACGGCGCATACCTTGCTATGGCGTGGGTTGTAAGTGTTATGCTTCCGCCGATGGCCATTTTTTTCCCGATGTTTACGTTGCTTGAGGATTTCGGATATCTTCCGCGTGTAGCGTTTAACATGGATAATTTATTTAAAAGAGCCGGCGCTCACGGTAAACAGGCTTTAACTATGAGCATGGGATTCGGTTGTAATGCGGCAGGAGTAATCGCTACAAGAATTATTGATTCCCCGCGCGAAAGACTAATTGCGATAATTACTAATAATTTTGCTTTATGCAACGGACGCTGGCCGACTCAAATTTTAATTGCCTCTATATTTATTGGTGCAGCCGTACCTGCGCATATTGCGGGCGTGGTTTCCGCAGGAGCTGTAGTTGGTATTGCCGTTTTCGGAATATTTTTAAGTCTGGTTGTTTCATGGGGATTATCAAAAACAGTATTAAAAGGGGAGGCTTCAACATTTAGCTTGGAATTGCCTCCTTACCGTCCGCCCCGAATACTGCAGACGTTATATACTTCATTAATTGACAGAACAATTTTTGTACTTTGGCGCGCTTTAGTTTTTGCCGTACCTGCCGGTATTGTAATTTGGCTCGTCGGAAATGTAAGCTTTGAGGGATTATCAATTGCGGAAATATTTGTCAATTGGTCAGATCCTTTTGCAATATTTATCGGCTTAAACGGTGTAATTATGCTTGCTTATATTATTGCGATTCCGGCAAATGAAATTGTAATTCCTACAATACTAATGCTTACTGTTATGACTGCCGGAATTGAAGGAGCTGGCGCGGGCGCAGGGGTAATGTTTGAATTGGAATCAGCATCAGCTACACAAGATATTTTAACTGCAGGGGGTTGGACTTTATTGACAGGAATTAACTTAATGATTTTCAGTCTTCTGCATAATCCGTGTTCAACAACTTTGTTTACAATTTATAAAGAAACAAAAAGTATGAAATGGACAATAGTTTCAGCATTACTTCCTATTGTTATGGGTTTTGTTTTATGTTTCTTTATTGCGCAAGTTTATAGAATTATAATTGGATAAAAATGAAAACCGGATTATTAATAATTTTTGTATTTATAGTTTTTCACATAAATTTATTAGCTCAGGATATTCCTGAGTTAATTACCGATAGGCCTGATCAAACTGAATCTGCGGCCATTGTCCCACAAGGCTGGCTTCAAGTTGAAACCGGATTTACTTTCGATAGAACTACTCACGAAAGCATTTACGAAAATATCAGTATTAATGAATATGCAATTGCAGGAACTTTATTGCGATACGGCTTAAGCAGCTCATTTGAGTTAAGAACTGGCGGCGGTTATTTCAAAACAGACGCCGATCCTATTTTTAATCATTCCGGTTTTGGAGAGTTTTTTATTGGGACAAAATATTTATTCCCTGTTAAAGAAATTGATTTTGCCATACTTGCACATTTAAATTTACCAATAGGAGAAAATGCATACTCGCCCGAAAAATTTGAACCGGAAATAATATTTTCACTTTCAAAAGATTTATCAAAAAATATTTCTGCGGGAATAAATTTTGGAGGACAATGGAATAGTTTCATCGAAGAAACAACATATCTTTATTCCGCGGCAATCGGGATAGGTTTAAATGAAAAGTTTGGATCCTTTGCAGAAATTTACGGAGTTATTATTAGAGGAGTAGATCCAATCTATAAATTTGATACGGGAATTACATACCTAGCTTCAGAAAATTTTCAGCTGGACGCCTCAACAGGAATAAACTTAAACGGTAATGATACAAACTGGTTGATAAGCGGAGGAGTATCTTTTAGAATTTCAGACTAAATTAATCTGCAATTACGCTGTATAAAATTTCGCTGAATAAAAAATTGTTAAGCCTGAATTTTACAATATCTTTGTCTTCGGAATTCTCAATACTTTCCGGGGTAAAATGAACAATATTTTTATTTGTGAGCTTACCGTAACTATCAAGAGTACGCTGATAAATTAACCGCGAATTTAGGATTTTATATTCGCCTTCATTTCCTTTAACCACTTCAAACATTATTATCTCCGTTTGTTAACGGACATCTTATATCATATTGTGTGCCAATTGAATTATCTTTTATTTTAGTTTTTATTTGAAGGTGTAGATTTTTCCAATGTAACAAAATAAGACGGATAAAAAACCTTTATCAAAAAAATACAGATTAAACATTAATATTCTTTGTGCCTTAGTGCCTTTGTGGCAGAAGAACAAATGCCACAAAGGTACTGTGTAAAAAGTCAATAAAAATATAGAAAAAATTATAAATAAAAATTCATCATATATTAACGGCTAAAGCTTGATTGTAATTAGGTATATAATCAATATTTTTTTTGAA